>ULWY01050794.1_pt1 | contig 62017 bp, 55 predicted proteins | sample 1960761 | NCBI WGS metagenome assembly ULWY01 (sample SAMEA4835824, study PRJEB28245) | human gut metagenome | biome: gut microbiome; material: fecal sample | place: Denmark | collected 2008 | reverse complement strand
GATTATGTTTTAGGTGTTGAAGTAGGATTAGATTCAAATGGTAGAAAAAATCGTGGTGGACATTTAATGGAAGATTTAGTAGAAAGTTATATTGTAAAAGCTGGATATGAAAAGAATGTTAATTATTTTAAAGAAATGTATTTAAGTGACATTGAAAAAAGATGGGGATTAGATTTATCTGCGATGTCTGGTGATAATACTTCTACAAAAAGATTTGATTTTGTTATTAAAACTGATAATCAGGTATATGTTATAGAAACTAATTTTTATGCTTCAGGTGGATCTAAATTAAATGAAACAGCAAGAAGTTATAAAATGTTAGCAGAAGAATCAAAAAAAGTTGGTGGAGTAACATTTATATGGTTCACAGATGGAAAAGGTTGGAATAGGGCAAGAAAGAATCTTGAGGAAACATTTAATGAATTAGATACTTTATATTCAATAAATGATTTGGAAAATGGTGTGTTAAATAATTTGGAGTGATAAGCAGTGAATAATAGAATAATTAATAGTTATGTAGAAAATTTTTGTGGACAAAACGATTTTGATTCAAATAAATTTTTGTTATTTTCTACATATCAAATTTGTAAAAAACATAATTTAGATGAAAATATGTTAATTGATTGTGTTGTAGAAGGTGGAGGAGATGGTGGATTAGACTCTATTGTTGCATTAGTAGATAAAAAATATATATATTCTTTAGATGAATTTAATGAGTATGCTGAACAAATTAATGAAAACTCAAGAATAGATTTATACTTTATACAAGCAAAAGAAACAAATGGCATAAAAGAAACAGCATTTATGAAAATTAAAGATGTATTTGAAAAGTTGTTAGTTTCCAACAGTATAACAGAAGAATTAAGAATACAATATAATCAAGTGTTAATGGAAAAATTCGAGTTAATAAATGAAATAATTATTAAATCATCTCCTAAAACAAATAATATATATATTAATGTTGCATATGCATATACAGGAAATTTAGATAAAGATAGTATTTCAATAGGAACTAAAAATCAAATTAATTCTATAAAAAAACTAGTTAGCGATACAACATATATAAATGAAGCAAATATATCCGTTGATATTTTTGATAGTAATAAATTAATTAACATAGCTAATAAAAGCATACAAAAAGATTATATAATAAAATATAAAACGATTTTTAAAATGAATTATAGATCAGATAGTGAAAATGGTTTTGTTATGAATATGTCTATAAAGGATTATTATAATTTAATAACACAAGATAATGAAATTATCGATGTATTATTTGAAGGTAATATTCGTGATTTTGAAGGCCAAACAGTTGAGGTGAATAAAAATATAAAAAACACACTTGAAGAAGTTTATGATGCGGATTTTTGGTGGCTAAATAACGGCATAACTATGATAGTTGATTCGTATACTCCATTGCCAAATGATAGTGCGAAGGTTGTAAATCCTATAATAGTTAATGGACTTCAAACTTCATATACAATATTTAATTATTTTAAAGAAAATATTGATAAACTAGAAAATGAAGACAGAAACATATTACTTAAAATAGTTAATACTGATAGCATAAATATCTCTGATATGATTATATCATCAACAAATAGGCAAAATGCTGTTAAACCGGCACAACTAAAAGCTACAGATCCGATACAAAAAGACATAGAACAATTATTGTTGAAAAATGGTATATATTATGAAAGAAGAAAAAATTATTATAAAAACAGGGGAATTGATAAACATAAAATAGTAACATTAGAAAACTTAGCTCAATATCTAGAATCAATTTATTATGGTAATTGCAGTGGAGCACGTAATAATCCAACTACATTATTAAAAAGTGAAAAACTCTATAACAAATTATTTAATAATAGTATAAATCCTAATATATATACTATAACATCTGAAGTTGCTCTAAAAACATTAGAATGTTTAAGAAAAATCAAAAAAAATAATGATGATATTTTTAACAAAAAATATTCTGTTTCATTAGATATATTTAAATTTTATATTATGAGAATGATTGTATTATGTTTATGTGATAACAACATAAGTGAAAACTACTTAGAAATAGATTTAGAAAAAATAGATTATGATTTAACAGTAAATATTATTAATAAATTAGAATCTATAGTATCAGATATAAAAGATGATAACGATAATATCATTAATATTTCTAAATCAAAAGAATTAGATAATAAAATTAATTCAGAAGATTTGTCTGAAATATACTTAAAAGTAACTACTTAATAACATATATGTATATAATGTCATAATGTCATTAGTTAAAAAATATTAGGAGGTTTGGATATGAAAACGAGAAGTCAAATTATAATTGATTTAATTAATAATAAAATAAATATTACTCAAGCTATGGATACTTTAAAAATATTATTAAATGATATAGACAATCCAGAAATTAAAAATTGGTTGCTAAAAGAAATTGACGGTTATAATCAAGATGATGATATTCCAAAATATAGAATTGTTCCAGCAACTATCACTGGAGAATATCTTGCAAGTTATGGAAGGATTCATGCAAAAAAACACCCAATACCTATCGAACCACAATATATAGCTGATTGGAATTCAGTAAAAATTTTTGCTGGAATAAATGAAATATACCAATTTTCATTAGCAGAACAAAAAGAAGACAGTCATCACTTATCAATATCATTACATCCAGTTTTAGTCAATCAAATAGCAATGATCGATGGCGAAGTGTTAGAAGCACATCAAGATTTATCAATTTATGCTTATACTAATATAATAGGAAAATTAAAAGAAATAATACTTGATATTTTATTAAAATTAGAAAAAGAATATGGAAATTTAGATAGCTATTATATTGAATTTGAGAATGATGAAAAAGAAAAGCAAACAATAAATTATATTATTAGCATAATAGACAATTCAATTAAATTTGGAGATAAGAATACTATAAAAAATTCTAATATTGGTGATGAAAATGAAAATTAAAATTGGAAAGAAAAATAAATTTAACAATGTAAATATGGGTAATAACAATATAATTAACGAAGATAAAAACAATAAATCAAATATTATCATAGATATAATTGTCGGAATAATAGTTGCAGTTATTGGAGCTATAATTATAAAATTGTTAAAAATATAAATAGCTGACAAGTATTTCTACCCATCAGCTATCCATCAAATTCATGTAAATTTATCAATTTTTGATTAAATTTTATTAAACTTAAAATGAGTTATATGTCGATATTACGGGGATTTTAAACAATCCTCTTTTTTAATATAATAGCCCCCTGAAGAGAGCATTTAACCGTGCTCTCATTTTTTATGCCCATTTTATAAGGGCTTGCAAGGCATCGGTATTGCTAAAATAATTTTAGGTACAATTTAGGTACAAAAAAATTGATTTAATAATAGTTCATTGAGAAAAAGTGCCGAAAGTGGCAAAAATTCTCAATGGATTTTTAATTTTAACAATTATACGGATAAAATATAAATGGTCAGTATGAATGAAAAAATATTATTCCACAAGCGGTATAAAATATATTGACATATTTATATACCTAATTTAATGGATTCTACAACAAAATTATTAGATGTTGTATTAATAAATAAAATTATTAATCAAGCGATTCCTGAACTTGATGATAATATCAAAAAAGTAATTATTTATTACATTGACATATCTGATGAAAAAGAGATTAAAGATTTTATAAAAGAATATTTACGTAGAGATATAGAAATAGAATTAAAAGATTTAAAAGAAATATTAGATGAAACAGTAGTATCAGATATTATGGAATATCACATTAAAGAAAAATCATTAATTGTAAATAAATTCATAAGTGATAGGCTAATAGGAAAAATAAATGAGTACAATGAAAAAATGAACTCACAAATGTTATCAACTGGTAAAAAAGCAAAATATATCGAAATAAGCGATGAAGGTTTAGAGTTAATTGAAATGATTTCATTGGATTGTACTTCAGGTGAAGGTATATGGTATAGTGATGAAGAAATAAAGATTGATAAACTTGGTTATGTTATTAAGAATGGAACTAAAACAAAAGATTTATGGGATGGAACAATTTCATTTGATAAGAAGCCTTGTAGAATAAAAGTTAGAAATATAGCTGGAGATGAAACTATAATAAGTGTTTAAAATTTATTTGATTTATTTTAATAATTTAGAAAACATGTTATAATATAGTTAGATAATAAATTGAGTATATTTCATTTTTAATAATGGAGTATGCTCTTTTTTGATTGGAGGAATTATATGGAAGAGAAATCAATTGAAGAAAAACTATATTTTCAAGACTATCCAGTAAATGACTATAACGATGATTATGTAGGCTTTGAAGAAGAAGTGAGAATGATAGAAGAAGGAATAGAATCGGATTCTAAAATATTAGGTCTTATATCCGAATATGGCTCGGGGAAATCTTCAATAATTGAACTTTTAAAAAATGATTTAGATGAAGAAAAATATGATGTTGTAAATATTAATCTATTAGATCCTAATGGCGAAAATGATGGATTAGAAGCACATAAAAGAATGTTGCTCCAATTAGCAAACCATAGATACAGTGGTAAAAAAAACAAAAGAAAATTATCATATGTAACTAAAAGGCTAAATCCTAATTATAAATCTATTGATATATCTACAACAAACAATTTGTCATTGTTTTTTATAATATTGTCATTCCTGTTTTTTATCATAAAATTCTTATATTCAAACGGTGTTTTATCATATATAAATTTTTTATCATCTTCAAAGTACTCTGACTTAATAAATGTCATTAAAGAGTTATGTAATCTATCTGGAATTATTGGATTTATTATATTATTTATTACGCTAATAAAGAGTGATTTGATTTGTAATTATTTAAAAAATGATAATATTCAAAATTTAAATGAATTTGATTTAATGGAGATTTCAAAAAAATTAATTAGCGAAAATAAAATTACTATTCTAATTATAGAAGATTTAGATAGACTTAATAATCCTAATTATATAGAAACATTTATTAAGGAAGTTAATACTTATTATAAAAGTATGGGTAATTGTAAATTTATTATAGCTTTAACACCAGAAGAGTTTTATCAAATGTCTTCTGACAAGAAAACTACTAAAAGAGCTGACAGTAAGTATAAGCCATTTAACATGGTTATAGATTTACCAAATATAAAAAATAGCGATTATGGAGTAATTCTTAATGAATTATTATTAAGTAAAAAAGATGTATTTCAAAAATATTTAAATATTGATATAGAACAGACATTAAATAACTGGGCTTGGATATCTTTTGGCACAAATATGAATATTAGAAGGCTAAAACATAGAATTAATAGTGTCATACATTTATATAAAACGTTAAGCAATAGATTTCCTGGTAAATATATTGATTTAAAAACTTGTATTGCTGTTACATATTTAAAAGACGAGTATGAAAATGATTACGAGCAACTTATTAATAATGAAGATGGTGAGTTTAAATTAAAAGAGAGTATTGAAAAGTATATAAAAGAAGATATTACTAATGAAAGTTTATCAGGAATAGAGTCTGATCTATATAAATTAACTAAAAGTGGATATATAGATTATAATTGTGAGATGTATTGCTATAATTATAGTAAACATAATAAAATATTTGATGTATATGAATATAAGTTAGTTAATGCTTTAATGTACGATAGAAAACTTGAAATAGATGATTTAAAAATAGAAAATATTATTGAGAAAAATCCCAAATGTGTTAAGGATATAATTAACAAACGATTATCTTTAAATGTGGGGTTACCATTAAATATTTTTGAAAGCAAGGCTATTATTAATTATTTTTTTAAAAACGAAAAAGAAATAGTGGAGATAATATATAAGGAACTACTTCCAATTGATATTTCTCATATTAAAGCTACAGCTAATAGAATTAACAAAATAAAAGGAACAGAATTTTTTAATGAAGGAAACTTAAAACAATATATAGAATATGAAAGTGAACAATTACAAGAAACAGAAAGCATTGAATCTATTAACCAAATTAGATTAAATTTATTAGATGTTATTAATAAACCTTTAATAATAAAAGAATTATATTGTGGTAATTATTCAATAATAACCAAAGAAGAAATGAAAAAGATAGGAGACCTATCTGTTGTTCTTGAACTAATTGATTATGATAAAATTAATCAAAATAACATTTCATATATTGTTGAAATGATAGATGAATTAAATAAGGGCATTAATGGAGAAAAAATAATCGAAATAATTGATAGTCTTAAGCCCGAAGTAATAGATTATTATTTTAAAAATTGTAAATCTATTTCGAAAATTAGAACATCTAATAAAGATGATATTTTTAAAGAAAATAAAAATGCTCTTAATTTAACAAGTTTGAAGGAAATAGAAAAATTAATAAATAATTTTGATTATTCAATTGAAGATTTAGAATTAATGGTAATAGATTTATTAAATTCTGGACAAATTAATATTTCTCAGTATAAAGATTTTGTAAATTTATTGCCAAATGTTCATATGTGTACATTAAAAAGAATTGAACATGATGACTATAATTTTAAAACGACTGAATTAATTTTAAATCAATTTGAAAAAAATAAAGAGTACTACGGATATGTTAAATTTAAAACAATTAATGATAAACAAATTCCGTGTAATAATAAAAAATATTATACACAATATGAAGCTTTATATTCAAATGAGAATCATTTGTTTGATGAGTATATAAAAACAAATATAACTTTCTTAGAATATATTCGCGATAATAAAATATTTGAAAAATATGATAACCATAGGTTTATGATTATGTCCAACTGCCCTCAAAATTCAGAATTATTAAATTATGCGTTTAATAAACTACTTGATCAACAAATGTTAAATGATTATATGGCTAACATTAATAATATTATTTGTGACCAAGATTCGATGAAAAATATAATTGCACAATATGGTTCGAGAATAAAAACACTTAATGAGAATGCTTTTAAAAATTTCCTTAAGTGTTGTAATGGACAAAGTATAAAAATGAAATTAATTTGGATAAGGAGAAAGTAATATGTATAAATTTATTCATTTGATTAGTGCATTTATAAGACAATTTGTATTACCAAATCCTTATATTAATATCATAGATAGTGAGGTATATGCTGATCTGTTTAACATATTTATTGGCGGTACTATTTTACATTTCTGTGCATATATACTAACTGGCTGTGGATATACAAAAGGGGTAAATGATCCAGCATCTGGAAGCTTTGGCTATTTAATAAGCTACTGTTATGTTACGGCACTAATTACAACATTAGGATATTTCATATCCAATATAACAGTGTTTATAATCGTGTTTATAGTTTTATACACAGTTTCATGTATATTAGTAGTATATATTTTTAATAGAAGCAGATTTTTTTGATGATGGATATTAATTAATAGAAATGGTATAATCAAATTATCCGCAAAGGCAGTAGAAATAACTCTACTGTCTTTTTTTAGGTACAATTTAGGTACAAAAATACTAAAAAGCCACGGTAAATGACGGTTTGTGCCAATATGAAAAGGCCCATATTTAAAGGGTTTAACGCAATTCGGTCTCTTCTAACTGAAGAGAGCAGGTCCCCCTGGGAGCCCGTGTGGCTCCATTTTTTTGTTTTGAAATTAATTTATGCGGTTTTGTGATATGATTTGGTTATTGATGCATATATATTTTAGTTATAAAAATGGTTCCTGATGGATTTTAATTTTGCTCCTGAAGCATATAAATTTATTCAATCTAATTATAACATTTACTATATTAAGGATTTAAGGTATAATCTTTTTAGGTGATGTTATGAAATTTGTAGAGTTAAAGTGCAAAAATTGTGGAGCTAAATTAGAGGTGGAAGAAGGTGCTACACAAGTTACTTGTAAGTTTTGTGGCACTACTTTTTCTATTGATGATGCTTATACTCAAGGATATAAATATACTAAAGGTGTATTAAAAGCACAAAGTGAACAAATGGAAGAAAATCTTAATACGGCACAAGAATTTTTGAAAAATAGTTCTTTTGGCAAGACTTCAAAAGTATTTTCTGTTGTGTTTGCTACAATATTTATTTTGATATTTGTTTTTATTGGGTACGGTATATATACTACTTTTTCTGAAACTGAAAATGAATCTGAAACTGCTCATGACAATTTTGAAGTTAATTCTTTCAATATGCCATATGAAAATGATGCTGGTAAAAGATCAGGTTTCTTCATAGTTGGAACTTTGGATGATATAGTTACTAATAATAAGACTAATAAAAATCATATAATTACAGTTGTATATAATGATATTAAAGCAACTGATGAAAAAGAAATTAAAGAAATTAGAAACATGTTAAGTGAAGATAAGGACTATGATGTATCACTTAGTTATGATAATAATGGATATGTAAATAAATTTACGATAGAAAATCTTGAATCTAATAAAATTACTACTGAATCAAATACTATTCCTTCAAACAACAATGGTAGTACTCAAGTTCCATCTGTCGATGATTTTAATATAGACTCTTCTGAATATGAACAAATGAAAGAAGAGATGGAACAAAAATTTAATGAGATGAAGGAAGAATATAATAATAGATAATGTTTGACAAACTTTTATTGTAGCGTTATAATTTAAACAGTTTTTGTTGATGAAGAAATTATCTAAGTAGTTATTTAGAATTCTATACAGGGAATTATGGTTAGAAACTGAGAGCCATTTTAGAGAGTCTGAATAATGAATTTCAATAATGGAGTCAAATCGTGATGAGCGTTATTCTATAGAGTGCTAAGTAATTAGAACAAAGGTGGTACCGCGGATTTAATAGTGATTCGTCCTTTTATGGATGGTCACTATTTTTTTATTTATTGTTAGAGAGGGATGCAATATGAAAGAAAAGTTAGAAGAAATTAGAAGTAGAGGATTAAAAAAAATAGAAGAAGTTCAAAAACTTGAAGATTTACAGGAAATTTCAAGGGAAGTTACTGGTAAAAAAAGTGAATTAACTGAAGCTTTAAAATCTCTTAGTGAATTATCAGTTGAAATGAAGAAAACAATTGGTATGCAAGCTACAGAAATTAAAAAGTTATTTACTGATAAGTTAAAGGAAAAAGAAAATGAGCTAATTAACGCTAAAAGCGTTGTGGATAAACCTTTTGATTTAACTTTACCAGGTACTGAGATTACAGGTGGAGCACTTCATCCAATTACACAAATGTGTTATGATTTAAATGATGCCTTTTTATCACTTGGATTTGAGGTTTATAGTGAAGATGATATTAGTAGTGAAAAATATGCTTTTGATAATTTGAATTTCCCTGCTGATCATCCTGCACGTCAATCTATGGATACATTTTGGATAGATGGTACAGAAGATAAGTCTGGTAATGAACGTTTGTGTTTAAGACCACATTTAACAGGTGGATCTGTTAGATACTTGTTAAAACATGGGGCACCAGCTAGATTCGTATATCCTGGTAGAGTTTATAGAAATGAAACTACAGATGCTAGACATGAGAGGGCTTTCTTCCAATATGAAGCTTTAATAGTTGATAAAGATATTTCATTTTCATCAGGAATGGTTATGATACAAACTATACTTGAAAAGGTATTTGGTAGAAAGATTAATGTTCGTATGAGAGAGGGATTTTTCCCATTCACTGAACCTGGATATGAAATTGATATGGAATGTTTAGTATGTAATGGTAAAGGTTGTAAGGTATGTAATCATAATGGTTGGATTGAAGTTATGCCTGGTGGTGTAATTCATCCTAATGTATTAAAGTCTGCTGGCCTTGATCCGGAAGAATGGACTGGATTCTATATTAATATTGGATTAGATAGATTAGTTATGATGCGTTATGGGGTAGACGATGTTAGGTTATTCCATTCTGGAGATTTAAGATTCTTGGAGCAATTTAAGTAAGGAGGAAATAGAATGAGAGTATCGTTAAATTGGGTAAAAAAGTATGTTGATTTACCAAGTGAAGTTACAACTAAGCAAATAGCTTATGATTTAACATTAAGAACTGTAGAAGTTGAAAATGTTGTTAATACTAAAGATAAATTTCATGACATTGTAGTTGGAAAAATAGTAGAGGTTCGTGAGCATCCTAATGCAGATAAATTAAGAGTATGCATGGTAGATATTGGCGAAGTAGAAAATGTACAAATTGTTTGTGGTGGTTCAAACTTATATGAGGGAGAATACGTAGTTGTTTCTAAGCCAGGAGCAGAAGTTTATTGGCATGGTGAAGCAGAACTTGTTAAAATTAAGAAAACTAATATGCGTGGAGAATCTTCTTATGGTATGATTTGTGGAGCTGAAGAAGTTTATTTAGAAAATTTATTTCCGGCAAAAGATGAAAAAGAAATTGTTGATTTAAAAGGTATTGAATGTAGACCAGGCCAAAACATTGCTGATGTTATTGATATGGATGATGTTGTTTTGGAAATTGATAATAAATCTTTAACAAATAGACCTGATTTATGGGGACACTATGGCATAGCTAGAGAAATTGCAGCTATATATAATGTACCTTTGAAAGAATTACCTACAGTAAAAATTGATTCTAGTCTTCCTAAATATAAAGTTGAAATCAAAGAGCCTGAAAAATGTAATAGATATGCAGCAATCGAAATGGATGGTGTTTATGTTAAAGAATCTCCTTTATGGATGAAGGCAGATTTAATTAAATCTGGAGTGAGACCAATAAACGCTATTGTTGATATTACTAATTATGTTATGATGGATGTTGGACAACCTTTACATGCTTTTGATAAGACTCATGTTGTAGGGGAAGAAATAATTGTTAGAAATGCTAAAAATGATGAAGAGTTACTTCTTCTTGATAATAATTCTATTAGTCTTACTGGGGATGATTTAGTAATTTGTGATAGTAAGGATGCTATGGCTTTGGCTGGTATTCGTGGTGGTAAGAAGGATTCAATATTAGATGATACAACAGGTATTGTATTAGAAATTGCTAATTTTACAGCTGGTACTATTAGAAAATCAGGAAAAAGATTTGACGAAAAAACTGATGCATCTATTAGATATGAAAAAAATCTTGATACAGAAAGAGTTGATCAAGGTATTGCTAGGGCATTAGAGTTGTTTAAAGAATTATTCCCTGAAAGTAAAATTGTTTCTTATAATGATGTTTATCCAATAAAAACAGAAAGAAAAAAAATTGATGTACCTGAGGAGTTTTTAAATGTTAGACTAGGTAAGGTTTTAGGCAGAAAAACAATTGAGAGAGTTTTAAAATCATTAGGATATGATGTTAATTATAAAGATGGAATTTATCATGTTGTTGTTCCAGTATGGAGATCTACAGGAGATGTTTATTTAAAAGATGATGTTATGGGTGATATAGCAAGACTTTTAAGTTTTGAAAGTTTTGAAGCTAAGCCATTAACTATAACTTTTGATCATGCTGTTTTACAAACATCAGTTTCTCTTGAACGCAGATTAAAGGAGTATTTAGCTTGTAGATGTGGATTTAATGAAATATTTACTTATCCTTGGGTAGAAGAAAAGTATTTTGATGCTTCAGGTATCAGTAAGGAAAATGCTATTAAGTTAGCAGCTCCACCTTCACCAGAAGAATCTTATTTAAGAAACTCACTTGTACCTGGAATGTTGGGTGCTATATCTAAAAACTTAAGATATTTTGATAATTTTAAATTATTTGAAATTGCTCAAGTTTTTGAAAAGGGAGTTTATCATGAATCATCTGAAGATGAAACATTACCTGTACATAAGAAACTTTTAACAGGAAGTATTACTGGTAAAGATGCTAAAAAAGTATTTTATGAATTAAAAGGAGTTTTGGAAAATATATCTAGATATTGCCAAATGGAAGATATTAGATTAGAGGTAACTGATGATAAACCAGCTTGGGCTGATGTTAATGTATATTTAGATATTAAATTTAGAGATAAAGTTATTGGTAAATTAGGACTTCTTTCAATTAGAACAATGAGTGAAGCTAAAATTAAACGTAGTAATGTTGCGATATTTGAATTAGATACTGGTGAATTAGTACCATATGCTTCTCGTGATAATAAGTTTGTTCATATTCCACAATTACCATTAGTAGAAAAGGATTTGTCTATCTTAGTTGATGATAATATTACTTGGAAAGAAATAACCTCAGCTATTAAGAATAAAGTAAAAGAAGTTAAATTTGTTGAAGAGTACAGAGGTAACCAGGTTCCAGAAGGTAAGAAGTCTATAATGTTACGTATGGTTATTGATAATGGTGATGTTACAATGACCTCTGATGAAATTAATGCTAAATTGGAAAGTATTATTAAAACTCTTAATAAAAAATGTGGAGCTAATTTAAGAGAAGAGTAGTTATTTGTATTAATTGACTGTGTATAATTGTAAAAATAAAATATTTATGATACGATGAATATGTCAAGTAATACTTGATTAAAATAAAAATAGGGAATACTTAATGTTGACGTGTTAAGTACTTACCTCATAGTTTTTTTGGGTTTGCACTTAATCACATCGTTGATTAAGTGCTTTTTTGTTCTTTATCATCACTTGGATAGTAGTGTAGTGATAAGCAAGATGATGATAATGATTTGACTAACAATTAATAAATCTTTCTTAGTCATTTACATCACCTCCTTTCAAAGAGGCAAGCACTTAATCATTAGAAGTATTCCCTAATTTATTATTCGAAAAAATTTTTAATATCCTAGATAAGAATAGCACTTTGTGTGATAAAATATTTTTGGTGCTTATAAATTTCTATAATTGATATTTCTAATGATAATTTAAAACTTTCTTGTAATATAACGTACTGATATTGAAAGGAGGCGAGATAAATGGAAATATTAGTTGATAGAGATGGGTATGAACAATTTATGAAGGTTTTTGAAAAACTTAAAAATTCTATGAATAACATTGCAACATCTGGAAGTGAAGCTTATAGAGATGCAGTAGGAGATGGATGGCATGATAACTTTGCTTATGAAGAATTAATGCGTGATGAGAAAAAGGTTGATGCTCAAATAAAGAAAATGATTGATGATAAAAAACATTTAAAAATAATTGATAATACCTTAAAAAAAGATGAACTTATTAATATTGGAGATGTACTTAAAATAGAAGTTATTTATGATGATGTAGATGTAGAAATTTTTGAAATTAAACTTACTGGTAAATATTTGCCAGATTTAGAAAGTAATATTCAAGAAATATCTTTAAATAGTCAAATGGGAAAAGCTTTGTTTAAGAAAAATATTTATAAAGATATTTCATATAAGATTCATGGTAATTTAGCTATAATAAAAGTACTAGAAAAAAATGGAAAAATTGTAAATTAAAAACTAGAGTTTTATATTTGACGTTTTGCAAACTCTAGTTTTTATATTGCCTTTTTTAAGTTTTCAAATATAGGAATGTTTCCTTTTAGACTTAAAGGTGATATAGGTGATGGATGATAAATTGGTATGACTTTTATATCGTTTACTATAAATTCTTTACCAGCAACCTCATTAAATTTCTTATATTTTATATCAAGTATCGTTTTAGTAGCGGCATCGCCTAATGATAAAACTACTTTTGGTTTTATTTCTTCTAATTGCTTTATTAGATGTTTTTTGCAATTTTTACTACAAGTATTTAAATTTTTTCTTTCTTTTGGAAAACATTTTATAGCTTCTAAAAAGTAAGTATCTTCAAGTTTAATATTTATAATATCTAAAAGTTTTTGCATTACTACTCCTGATGGTAGTAATTTTTTATTTTGATCGTACCAAGCTATACCTGATTTGCGCCATCCATTATTGGCTGGTGCTTCTCCTAAAATTAGGATGCCTTTTGTTTTACCTATTGATATTGTTTTACTATTCGGAAAATGTTCTACTAAGTTTTGACAAAGATTACATTTTGAAATTTCTTCATCAATTAAGGCTAAATTTACTCTTTCTTTTAGAAGAAGATATCTTTTATTTGTATCTTCATTTTTAAGTAAATCTTCTTTTTTCATATTATAAATCTATTTTTACAATTACTCCTTCTACATTTTTACCAAATTTTTTCCAAGTTGTTTCTTTAACTATTTTAAAGCCAAGATCTTCAAATACTTTTGTATGATAGCGATTTTTTTCAAAAGAATCATACAATTCTTTAATACCATTTTTTTTTGCTGTTTCACAAAGTAATTTTAAACCTTCTTTTGAATACCCTTTGCCTCGTTTTGTAGCTTCTATTAAAATGCCACAGTCATAGTAGTTTTCAGAACTGTTAAATTGATAATTTACATAACCAACAAACTCATTTGTTTTAGTGTCTTTTAAGTAAGCAAAAAATCTATTTTCATTTTTTCTTTTGGTGTATGTTTTTTGCCAGTTTTCTTCGGGAAAATCTATAACACCTGTATCATAATGATATCCTTGATAGGATACATCATATCCAGCATTGTAACTCATTGTATCTGCATCTTCATTTAATTTTTTTTCATACCAGTAGTCTTTTAATTCTGGAATGTATAAAGTTAGCATAAGTTTCACCTCTTTTAAATATTATAACATAATTTAACTGACAATTTTATGTCATATTGTTTCTCTTGCTATTCTCAAAATTGTAATAATTCGATATAATGATAAAAGATATAATAGTAGAAAGCTTGGTGATATTATGGATGCTGAAGAATTGGCTTTACCTGTTGCAAGTGATAATCCTGCAATAAAAAAAGATGCTTCTAAATGTATTCAATGTGGATATTGTGTTAGAGTTTGTAGAAATGATGTTACTGTTGCGAGAATGTATGAACTTGGAATTACAAAAAAACCTATTTGTATAAACTGTGGGCAGTGTGCTAATTATTGCCCTACAGAGTCTATTTCTGAAAAATTAGACTATATGAAGGTAATGCAATTATTAAAGGATAAAAGTAAGACGGTTGTATTTAGTTTTGCTCCTGCTGTTAGGGTAGCGTTAGGTGAAGAGTTTGGAATTGAACCTGGTGTTAATGTTTATAAAAAAATAATAGCAGCATTACGTAATATCGGTGCTAAATATGTTTTTGATATTACTTTTAGTGCAGATTTAACAATTATGGAAGAGGCTATGGAGTTGGTAAATAGGATTAAAGAAGGTAAGAATTTACCAATGTTTACTTCTTGTTGTCCAGCTTGGGTAAAGTATGTAGAAATATTTTATCCAGAATTAATTCCTAATTTATCTACTTGTAAGAGTCCTATTGCGATGCAAGGGTCAACTATAAAAACTTATTTTGCAAAGATGAAAAATATTAATTCTGATGATTTAATTAATGTAGTGATAGCTCCATGTACTGCTAAAAAATATGAAATTAAGCGAAGGGAATTGAATGTTACAAGAAGAGATACTGATTTTATTTTAACTACTAGAGAGCTTGCTTTAATGATTAAGAAAAATAATATTGATTTTCTACATTTAGATAATAGTGAATTTGACTCTCCACTTGGACTTGGTAGTAGTGCTGGTGTTATATTTGGAAATACTGGTGGAGTTGCTGAGGCAGCTTTAAGGACGGCATACCATTATATAACAGATGAAGATTTAGATGATAATTCTTTGACATTTTCTAAAGTTAGAGGTATGTCTGGTATTAAGGAGACAGAAGTTATAATAGGTGATAAAACTATTAAAGTAGCAGTTGCCAATGGTATGAAAAATGCTAAGATTTTGATAGACAAAATTAAAAGTGGAACTGTCAATTATCAATTTGTAGAGGTTATGAATTGTACTGGTGGATGTATTGCTGGTGGAGGACAACCTAAACTTACCTTGATGGATATGAAGAGTGCTAAACAAAAAAGAATTGATGGTTTGTATAGTGAAGATTCTAAGATGAAAAAAAGAGTTAGTTATAAAAATCCGGATATTATTAAAATTTATAAAGACTTTTATGGAGAAGTTGGTAGTAGTTTAGCACATCAATATTTACATACTAAATATACTGATAAATCATATTTACTAAGAGGTGAGGATAAATGAAGCAAAGAGATTTAGAAATTAAAATAGCAGCTAGTAAATGTGCATCTTGTGTTACTAAGCCTTGTCAGTTAGGATGCCCTTTAAATAATGATATTTCTGGTTTTATAAAAGAAGTTAAAAACGATAATTATGAAGAAGCTTATAGAATACTTTGTAAGACAACAGTTATGCCAGCAATTTGTGGAAAGATATGTCCGTATGAAAAGCAGTGTCAAGGATCTTGTGCAAAAAGAATATCATATGAGGCAGTCAATATTGGAAAAATTGAAAGTTATATTGGGGATTTGGCTATTTTGAATAATTGGAAGCTACCAAGAAAAAGTAGAAAAAACTGGAAGGTTGCGGTTATTGGTTCTGGGCCGGCTAGCCTTACTTGTGCTGCTTTTTTGGCTGAAGAAGGATGTCAAGTTACTATTTATGAAAAACATGATTATTTAGGTGGACTTTTGTATCATGGTATTCCTGACTTTAGGCTTACTCGAAATACTTTAATGGAAACTATTCAGAGTATTTTGGATTTGGGAATAAAAGTTAAGAAAAATATTTCATTGGGTAGTGATATTAGTTTGAATCAATTAAAAGAAGACTATGATGCTGTATTTTTGGGAACTGGTGCTAATACTTCTAAAAAAATGGGTATTTCTGGTGAAAACTTAGATGGAGTTTATGGTGGTAATGAATTATTAGAAAACTTGCAGCATCCTAATTATTTAAATAAAAAGGTAGTAATTATTGGTGGTGGAAATGTTGCAATAGATGTTGCTAGAACTGTTAAACGACTTGGTGCAAAGGAAGTAATTATCATTTATCGTCGTGAAAAGAGTAATATGTCAGCTGAAGTTAGTGAAATTAATGAAGCTAAATCTGATAAAGTTAAATTTTTATTTAAGACTAGTGTTGTTAGAATATTAGGTGAAGAGCACGTTGAAAAGATAGAGTGTGTTAAGACTGAATTAAATGACGATGGTAAAGTTGTTGATATTTTAAATACTAATTATATGATGGATGTTGATTGTGTAATTATGGCAATAGGTTCTAAGACTGATGATACATTATTGAATAGTTTAAATCTAGAAAGAGATGATACTGGTTATTTAGCTGTGAATGAAAATAATCAAACAAGTGATTCTAAAATTTTTGCAGCAGGGGATTTAACTGGTACTAAATCTACGGTTGCTTGGGCTTGTCGGAATGGAAGAGATGCAGCCTATTCAATAATTGATTATTTGAAGAAGGTGAAAGTGTGATTTTATATTTTTCTGGTACAGGGAATAGCAAATATGTGGCGGAAAAGTTGGCCTTAGCAACAAATGAGAGAATTTTTGCAATTGATGATTGCATTAAGTTTAATAATTATAATTTTTTACTTAGTGATAATGAAAATTTAGGTATAGTTTGTCCTACTTACTTTTGGCAGCTCCCAGATATTATGGTGAATTTTTTGAAAGAGATATCAGTTAATGCTACTGATAATTATATTTATTTTATTTCTACTTATGGAATGGTAACAGGACAGTCTTTTAATGTTGTTAGAGAGTTACTTAAACGAAAAGGATTAAAATTAAAAGCTGCTTATAGTGTTAAAATGCCTGATATCTGGACTCCTGTTTTTGATTTAAGTAATAAAAAGCGAGTGGAAAAAATTAATAAGTTGAGTGATATAGAAATAGAAAATATAATAGATGCGGTGCGGGAAAAAAAAGAAGGTAATTTTCAAAAAAATAGAATGCCTAGACTTATTTCTAAATTTGTTTATAGTAAGTATGAAAGTGCTAGAAAAACTAAGCATTTTAGTGTAAGTGATAAATGTATTGGTTGTGGTATGTGTGCCAATAAGTGTCCGGTAGGAGCAATTGAGATAAGAGATGGAAAACCAGTTTGGAAAATAGAAAAATGTACGATGTGTTTAAGATGTTTGCATAGATGCCCTAAGGCTGCAATAAGTTATGATAATAAAACAAATGAACATGGTCAATATACGAATCCAAATGTGAAAATATAGGAAGGAATGCTATTTGCATTTCTTTTTGTAAGTGTTATTTAATAAATTGTAGTGTTTATGGTATACTAATTTATATTAGGAGGCTTATATGATAGAAATTAAGAATGTTAGTAAGACATATAATGGTAATATTAAAGCTATTGATAATTTAAGCTTAAAAATTAATGATGGTGAGATAGTTGGCTTTATTGGACTTAATGGTGCTGGTAAGACGACTGCTATTAAAATGATGACTGGTATTTTGATTCCTGATTCTGGAAGTATTAAAATTAATGGTTATGATATAGTTAAGGATAGTCTTAAAGCTAAACAAATAATTGGCTATATTGCAGATAATCCAGATATGTTTTTAAAACTTACAGGAATAGAATTTATTAATTTTATTGCGGATATTTATAGAGTACCAAAGGATGAGAGAGTTAAGCGAATAAAATTATTTAGTGAAAGATTTGGCCTTAGCGATGTTTTAGATAAACCTATGCAAGGTTATTCGCATGGTACTAGACAAAAAATGATGGTAGTTGCGGCATTAGTGCATGATCCAGAGGTTTGGATTTTAGATGAACCATTAATTGGACTTGATCCAACATCAGCATATGAATTGAAAAAGATGATGAGAGAGCATGCTGATAAAGGCAATGCAGTATTTTTCTCTACGCATGTTTTAGAAGTTGCTGAAAAATTATGTGATAGAATTGCTATTATTGATAAAGGTAAAATTGTTTTTGTTGGTACTTTAAAAGAATTAAAAGATAAATATGATAAGAAAGATTTAGAAAAATTATTTATGGAGGTAATTAAAAATGACTAATTACCTATCTTTAGTAAAAGTATTTAGAAGATCTCTTTCAATGACTAAACCAAGTACTAAACGACAAAAAATTGTAACTAAAGTTTTGTTAACATTTGTTAGTTTATTTATTATATTACCGTTTGTTTTAGTTTCAGCTTTGTTTGTTTATAGCGTTACTAATTCATTAGCTGAGTATAATTATGAAACTATCGGATTGGAATTTATGTGTATTTTACTTTGTGTTTTTACTTTTATATTTTCCTTTAATGTTATATTGAATGAATTTTATTTTACAAGTGACATTGAAAACTTACTGCCATTGCCAATTAGAGCTTTTCAAATTGTTTCGGCTAAGACAACAGCAACATTTTTGGCAGAAAGTTTGATACAAATTTTAGTAATATTTTTTAGTGTTGTAGGTTTCTTCTTTGCACTTGGTCTTCCTTTTAAAAACTTTTTATTAGGAATCCTTGGAATGATAACTTTACCTATAATACCAATTATATATTGTTCTATTGTTAGTTTAATAATTATGCGCTTTACTAGACTTATTAAAAATAAAGAAACTATTAGAAAGATAGGATTAGGATTTGTATTAATAATTTTATTGTTATTTGTATATTTTTTAGGAGCGTTACAAAATTTTGATTTAGAGCTTTATATAGAAGGATTTGTTAATGGTGATCAAACTTTTTTACATGTTATGAGGGGTATTTTTCCACATATTAATTTGCTTATAAATACACTTGTTACTGGTAGTCTTAGCTCTTTAGTTCTTTATGTTTTAGTTAATGTTGTATTTGTATTAGTACTTTTAGGATTAGCTGAGGTTTGTTATTTTAAAGGTGTTATTGGATTAAGTTCTAAAGATACTAGTGCTAAGAAAAAAAGTAGAAATATTTTAAATAATATTAAAGTTGATAGTCCTGTTAAAGCCTATTTTAAAAAGGAAATATATACTTTATTTAGAACTCCATCATACTTTTTGAATTGTATTTTGATTAATGTTATATGGCCTTTATTTGTATATGCTATTTATAAGATTAAATTTAGTAACTATACTTTAACTGATATTAGGAATTTAATTAGTAATTTTGATAATACTACTTTAGTTATAATTTTTCTATTTGTAGTTGGTGTTTCTATATTGATACCGGCACTTAATAGTATTGCTTCATCATCTTTTTCAAGAGAGGGAAAACATTTTGATTTTATTAAATATATTCCTTTAGAATATGACAAGCAATTATTTGTTAAAACTTTAGTTAGTATAGTTATTGCCTTTGTTGGTATAAATGTTTTTTCAATTATATTTTATATAGTAATTGGGTTACAGTTTGGTATTATTTTATTCTATTTAATGACTAGTTTGCTATGTATTATATTCATTAGTTGTTTGGGTGTATTAATTGATTCTATTTATCCTAAATTGGTTTGGGATGATGAATTAAATGCTTTAAGGGAAAACTCTAATAATTTTATTGTTATGGGTATTGCAATGTTTATTTTTAGCTTGTTCTGTGGTGGGGGTTATTTGTTATATAAATTCCATTATGGTTTAACTGTTTGTTGGAATAGCATTTTCCTTTTAATATTACTTTTTAATATACTAATTTTATTACTTTTTAAGAAATATGCTGTTAGAAATATTATTGAACAAGAGAATTTGTAGAATTTAGGAATAGTTTTAGCTATTCTTTTTTTGGGGTTTCTGTTATAATAAATATTATAGAGTAAGTAAGTGGGTGAAAATATGAAGAAGAAACTTTTGCTTTTATTACTATTAGTTACTTGTTTTATACCAGTAAAGGCTTCTGCTTTGGCTGGCGATGTTTCAATTTCTTGTGATAAAAATTCTGTTAAAGTGGGCGAGAAAATTGTATGTACAGTTGATGGTAATTCTGATGGTTCTGTTTCTTATGTTTTTGCAAATATTTCAGCCAATGGTGGTATTAGAATAGAAAAGTTTAAGGCTGAGCATATATGGGAAATTAAAAGTGAATGGCCTAATCTTTCTTTATACTCAACTACTAAAAAACCTGGTAATTTTGAAATTGGTACAGTTTATTTAAAGGCTGTTAGTGCTGGTCAAGGTAATTTTATGATGACTGGTATAAGTTTTACTAGTGATGATGGTTCTAATGCTTCACCAGCAAATAAAACAATCGCTGTTAATGTTATTGGTGACAGTCAAACTTCTACACCTACACCTACACCTACACCTACGCCTAGTCCAACTCCAGAAGACACACCTGTTCCTAAGAGTAGTGATTCTAAATTAAAATCACTTACTGTTAGTAATGGAACAATTAATTTTAATGCAGATACTTTACAATATTATATTGAAGTTGGAAGTAATATTAATTCAATTAGATTTGAGGCTGTTCCAAATGATAGTAAAGCTAGTGTTAAACTTCCTGATAATTTGAGTTTAAATACTGGTGTTAATAATTTTGAGATTATTGTTACAGCTGAAGATGGAACTACTACTACTTATAAAATAAGTGTTAATAAATTGGAAAAATTATTATCAGATAACGCTTTATTAAAAAGTTTAAGTATTAAGGGACATAATATTAAATTTTCTAGTGATGTTTTTGAGTATAATTTGGGAACTATTAAACATAACTCTCTTGATATTAAAGCTATTAGTGATGACACTAATTCTAATGTTAAGATTTATGGCAGTAATAATATTGGTAAAAATGATACTATTATTGTGAGAGTTACTTCTCAATCTGGTAATATAAAGGACTATGTTATTTATGCTAATTATAATGGTAGTACTACTTCAACTAATAACAGTTTGTTGTTAATTTTTTCATCTTCTTTATTTGTTCTTTCAACAATTATTATTATTTTGTTATTGTTGGGTAGAAGTAGATATAAAAAGAAAATACAACATACGTTGGATGAGGAAAGAAAGAGTATAGAACTTTTGAAAGTTGAATTGCAAAATAAATTAGCTATGATTCCACCAGCTCCTGAAAAAAATCCTGGACCAGTATTACCAACTGAACCTAAGAAAGAAGAGAATCCTTTAGAAGGTATAGATGCCGATGTTTTAAAACAAAGAGAAGAAGTGCCAAGGAATAAAGATTTAAATATAGAGGCAGAAGAAGTTTTGGATTTGGAGAGTGTTGTTGAGAAAAAAGCACCGGAGAAAGAAGAAAAAATTGAACCTGTAGATGATGCTAAGGATATTGCTCCTCCGGAAGTTGAAAAAGTTGTTAAAGCAGTAGACAATATAACTCAAGAAAATATAATGGAATCAGTTGAAGAAGATGATTCAAATATCACAGAAATATCTGCTGAAAGTGTTGCTTCTGTTGTTAAAGAAAAAAATGAGACGGAAGATATTAATTTTGATAAAGATTCAAAAAATAAAAAAAATCCTAAAAAGGAAAGTAAAAAATAATTTAGGTGATTGTTTATGGTTGATTTAAATCTGGTATCTGACTATATCAACGGAGAAGATTTGAATTGTGATGTTGAGGTTTTAGAAAATAATCCTGATTTTATGTTGGAAGTTTTAAGATTATCGATGGATACTAAAATGTATGAATTGTGCTCGGATACTGTTAAAAATAATTTTAACTTTGTGGTTGGAATTATAAACTTGTTTTCTGATGATAATTTTGAATTTGTAAAAAGAGTTTCAAAAAAGTACTTAGAGTCTTTAAAGCCTCCTGAAAATATGTTTAAGGTAACATCTGAAGAGGCTGAAGATAGAATACATGCTTTTGAAGTTAACATTTTAGTTTCTGGACTAAAAAGTGAAACAAATATATTTAGAATGAATGTTATTTCAACGTGTTTACGAGATGAAACTAGAATAGAAGCATTTCGAAAATATTGTAATGATCCTGAAATAAGAGAAAAAATTGGTATGGGGTTTTTACTTATTATTGATAGGTATGGTACTAGTAGTATAATTCAAGATTTTTATGCCAAAAAATTTCTTAATAAAATATTTTATTATGATAGTTCTTTTCTTGAAAAATCTATTCATAGAAGATATCATAATCCTTCTGGGGTTTTAGAGGCTGGTATAAATAGTACTATTATTGATATAGTGAGAGAAAATGATATTATGTTAAGTGATTATATTATGACTCACCCAGAACTTCTTGCTGAGTTAAGACAAGATATTTCTCATGTTGTTGATAACTGGGATAGATATATGGAGAGAGTTAATAAGTTTAGGGTTGATGCATTTGAAAATGAAATAAGCAAATTTATAGATAGTGATGATAATTTTTCATATGTGAATGTTGATGGTTTAGTAACTTATACAGTTTGTAGAACTGATCATGAGGAAGAGTTTATAAAATATGATTCAATGTATAAAAAAGATGCTGATACGACACAGTTTTTTATGGCAAAGGATTTTAATACGTTGAGAGCAATAAGATTTGCATCTAATTTAATGAATGATTTGTTTAAAAGTGATGTTGTAAGTGATATTGTTGATGATTATGTAGATAGAGAGTCAGAGGGTAAAGAACAAGCTATAATTTATGATATTTCTAGTAAATAATGGTTTTTAAACCATTTTTTAATATTGATTGTTTTGTTGTAATATAATTATATTATCTAGTTTTGGTGGTGTTTTTATGAAATTTAAAAGTATAAATAGGGTTAGTGCATTAGGGACTATTGGAAATGTATTTTTATTAATAATTAAAGGTTTTATTGGATTTGCTACTGGAAGTCAGGCTATGATTGCAGACTTTTTTAATAGTGCATCTGATATATTTTCTTCAATAATGACTTTTATTGGTAATAAAATTTCTGCAAAACCTAAGGATGATGATCATAATTTGGGTCATGGAAAGGCAGAATATATTTATTCAATGTTTATTAGTATTGCGATGATACTTACTACTATTGAAGTGATTCAAAGGGCAATTAAAGCACTTATTTCCGGTGATAAGTTTACATTTTCAATTTGGTTGGTAATTGTATGTATTGTTACAATAATAATTAAATTTGGATTGTATATTTATGCAAATAAAGTTTATAAAAAATATGACAGTTTATTAGTTAAAGCTAATGCAATGGATCATAGAAATGATTGCATTGTTACAACTTTAAATTTAGTAGCTTGTCTTTTAAGTCTTAAAAAAATTTATTTTGTAGATAGTGTTGTTGGTATAGGTATTTCTATTTGGATATTAATTGTGGCTTTTAAAATTTTTCTAGACAGTTATAATGTTTTAATGGATAAGTCAATAGATGATGAAACTAAAGATATGGTGTATAGACTTATTGCTAAACACAAAGAAGTTAAAAAAGTTAATCATTTTAATTCGACACCTGTTGGTTATAAATATCAAATATCTTTTACAATATTTGTTGATGGAAGATTGTCTACATTTGAAAGTCATAAGATTGCTAATCATTTGGAAAAAGAAATTGATAGAGAATTTCCAGAAATATATTTAACAGTAATACATGTTAATCCAATTGATGTAAAAAAATAATTTATATGTTATAATTAAGTAGTTAGGAGAAACACTTATGGATGAAAATTTTAATATAAAAGAAAAAAGAATTAGTATTTTAGATACGTATGGTGAAAATTTTTTAAATAAGAATTATATTACTAATCCGGCTATTGGGCGTGATCAGCAAATTAAAGAATTGATATTAATTTTGCTTACACCTGATAAATCTGCAGTTTTAGTTGGTAAACCTGGTGTTGGTAAAACGGCAATTGTTGAAGGGCTTGCCTATAGAATACAAAATAATTTAGTTCCTGATAGTTTGAAAAATTATCAAGTAATAAAGGTTAATACTTCAGCATTACTTGGTGTTGATCCAGTTACTGGTGAAGCTAAAGTTCAAACTTTGATTGATGAAATTAAAACTAGAACTAATTTAATACTTTTTATAGATGAAATTCATACTTTAATAGGAAAAGGTGAATCATTGGATTTCGCAAATATGTTTAAACCTGCTTTAGACCGTGGTGATATTAAAGTTATTGGAGCAACTACTACTGATGAATATGAGAGGTATATTTTAAGAGATAAGGCATTTGTTAGACGTTTTCAAAAAATCGATGTAGCAGAACCAACGAGAGATGAAAATGTTGAAATATTAATTGGAACACTACCAAAAATAGAAAAGAGGACTGGTGCTAAACTTATGTATTCTTCATATGTACAAAGAAAAATTATGGAATTTGTTACAGATATAACTAGTGAATATAAAAGAATATATGAAATTGGTTCTAGGTATCCAGATGTTTCATTAACAATAATACAACAGGCTTTTTCTAATGCTTTGTTTGATAATAGAAAAGAAGTTAATATTATGGATATAAAAGATGCAATTACAAATAGTAAAAATATTTATCCAGATGTAATAAAAAAATCTGAACCAGTATTTAATACAATGTTTTCAGATCAAATTGCTGATTATAATTCTAATAATGGTATATATGAAAAATTAGGTAGTGATTTATAAAGGAAATTTGTCAATTTCCTTTTTCTATTATATAATATTATTAGGATGAATGTAGAAAGGTTGTATTAATTCATTTGAGCGCCAGGTCCTTTTAGGATGACGAGGTTAGTAGTTTATCGAATTTTCGGCGGGTTCTACTACGGATTTAAGTTATTCGTTAGATATATTTCAAAAAATAAAATCAAAATTATAACAAACGATATATCATAACTATATTTATTAAGGAGTATTTTTACAATATGTGTGGAATTGTAGGTTATATAGGTTCTAGGGAACCAAAAAATATTTTATTAGATGGACTTAAGAATTTGGAATATCGAGGATATGATTCAGCTGGTATAGCTTTGAAAAATAATAATCAAGTACAAGTTATTCGAGGTTTGGGAAGAATATCTTGTTTAGAAGAAAAAATTAATAATATGGATGTTATTAAGGCTAATATGGGTATTGCTCATACTAGATGGGCTACTCATGGGGAACCAAATGAGGCTAATGCACATCCTCATACATCGGGAATGGTTACATTAGTTCATAATGGTATTATAGAAAATTTTAGTGAACTTAAGGAAAAATTAATTAAAACTGGTGTAGTATTTAAAAGTGATACAGATTCGGAAGTACTTGCTGCTTTAATCAACTATTATTATGATAATGATCCTGTTTTAGCAATTGAGAAGGCCATTAAAGATGTTAAAGGGTCTTATGCTTTAGGAATTATTTTTGCTGATCAAGATAAATTGTTTGCGGTTAGAAAGGATTTACCATTAATAATTGGTTATGGTGAAAAAGAATTTTTTATAGCTAGTGATATAAGTGCTATTATTAAATATACAAATAAATATTCTTTACTTGATGAAAATGAAATCGCAGTTTTAGATTTTGATGGAATTGTGGTAACTAAAGCTGGTAAGAAAATTGAAAAAGAAATTTTAGTTACGGATTTAAAAGCTGAGGATAGAGAAAAGAATGGTTATGAACATTATATGTTAAAAGAAATAATGGAGGAGCCTATTGTTTTAGAAAAGACTCTAAAACCATTTATTGATGACTTTTTCAAAATCCCTGATTTGAGTGATTATGAAGAAATTCATATTGTAGCGTGTGGTTCAGCAATGTATGCTGGAATGGTTGGTAAAACTTTATTAGAGGAAAATTCAAATATTAGGGTTATGTGTGAGGTTGCCAGTGAATATCGTTATAAAAAGGTTTTATATGATAGAAAAACTATAGTTATTGTTATTTCACAGTCTGGAGAGACTGCTGATACTATTGCTGCTATGAGAAAGGCAAAAGAAAACGGTGTTGAAACACTTGCTATTGTTAATGTTAAAGGATCAACTATTGCTCGTGAAAGTGATAAACAAATATATATAGAAGCCGGTCCAGAAATAGCTGTTGCTACTACTAAGGCTTATATTTTACAGGTTGCTGTTATGGCTTTGCTTGCTTGTAGAGTTGCTAATGAAAGTAAAATAGTAGATGAGCTTAAGAAATTACCAAGACTTTTAAGAGAAGTAATTGATAGAAGAGATATTTACTTAAAAATTGCTAAAGATATATATAAGCGTGATGATATTTTCTTTATAGGTAGAAAAATAGATTACGCTATATCTTTAGAGGGTAGCTTGAAGTTGAAAGAAATTTCTTATATTCATAGTGAGGCTTATCAAGCTGGTGAATTGAAACATGGCACTATTTCTTTAATAGATAAGGGTACTCCTGTTTTTGCTATTATTACAGATGAAGATATTATGGATAAAACCATTTCTAATGTTTGTGAAGTAAAAGCACGAGGTGCTAAGGTTATTGTTGTTAGTAATGTTGAGAATGATGTTGGTGATTATTTGATTTTAGTCCCTAAAGTTAGTAGTTTTTTACAGTCAATTCTTGTGGTCCCTTGTTTACAATTAATTGCCTATGAAGTTGCTAAATTAAAGGGTTGTGATATAGATAAACCTAAAAATTTAGCTAAAAGTGTAACTGTTGAGTAAAGTTAAAACAATTGATTTTGATATCAATTGTTTTTGTGTGGGATTATGATATAATTTTTATGGAGGAGATAATTCTTATGAAGTTATTAGATGGTAAAATCGTAAAAAAAACAGTACTTGCTGAATTAAAGGAGAAGGTTAGTAAAGAAAAAAGACTATTGGGTTTGGTTGTTATTCAAGTTGGAGAAGATCCGGCTAGTGTTGTTTATGTTAGACAAAAGGCTAAAATGGCTGAGAAAGTTGGTTTTAACTTTAATCATATTAAGTTAGATAGTAGTGTTAGTGAAGAAGAACTGTTGAATAAAATAGATGAATTTAATAATGATGATAATGTTGATGGTATATTGGTACAAATGCCTATTCCTAAACATTTAAATCCTAAAACTATTCAAAATGCAATTAGTCCATTAAAGGATGTTGATGGTTTGACGGATATTAATATGGGTAAGCTAATGCATAATGAAGAAGCGTTAGTTCCTTGTACACCACTTGGAATTATGGATTTATTAAAACATTATGGAATAGAAGTTGCTGGTAAGAGAGTAGTTGTTGTTGGCAGAAGTGATTTGGTTGGTAAGCCAATGTTAGCTCTTATGATAAATGCAGATGCGACAGTTACTTTGTGTCACTCTAAAACAAAGGATATGAGTAAAATAACTAAAAAAGCTGATATTTTAATAGCGGCTGTTGGAAAAGCTAATTTTATTAAAGCTGAAGATATAAGAAATGGTTGTGTTGTTATTGATGTTGGAATTAATAGAATGAGTGATGGAAGTTTATGTGGAGATGTTGATTTTAATTCTGTTAAAGATAAAGTGTCATATATTACTCCTGTTCCTGGTGGAGTTGGTCAAATGACAGTTGCAGAACTTGGAATGAATACTTATAAAGCTTATTTGTTACGAAATAAATAAAAGAGTACATGTGTTGTATGTACTCTTTTTTAGCGGCATTTTGAACCTGTTGAACTACCAGTATTCCAGAAAAGAACAAAGAAGATAATTAAAATTATAATTATAATCCAAAACCAGTTAGTTCCACTTGATTCGTTATAATTATACATTGGATATCCATATACCATATACATTCTCCTTTCAATATATTATATTTATAAGGGTTATATGTTGATATAATGGATACCTAAATTATCATTACTTTTCAAAAATTTATTTTTTATTGTTTGTTTATTGTTTCTTTAAGTTCTTTTTTATTTTTCTTTTTGACCATGTTTCTATATATTGGTACTAGTTTTGTAAATAGAAAATAATATATTGGTTTTATGACGTAGTCGAATTCTCCCATAAATTCTATATAGTCTCCACCAAATTTCTTTTTAAATTCGTGAAGACCAAGACGTGGATTATCTTTTGATAAGTCTCCTATGGTGCCAAATTGATCATATATTTTTAAACCTCTTTCTTTACAGAATTTTAGATGTTCATAATAAGTATTATAGTTTACATATGTTTCTGTTAGAATGTTGTGATTGCCAGCATATAATACCCAAGCTTTATCACCATATTCTAGAATCATATGTGCTGATAATGTGATGATATTACCATATTCTTTTTTATATTTTTGGTATTTTTCTATTTCCTCTTTAGTTTTGTCTTTTTGTCTTTCTAATTCTTTTAGTTTGTTTTTATTACTTTTTGATAAGTTTTCTTTTGGAAGTTCATTTATTTTTTCAACAACTTCTTTTAATTCATCGTTTAATACTTTTAATGTTTTTTCTAAATTTACTTTTCCTAAGAAAAGGGTAGCTTTATCACTTTCATTAAACAGTTTATATAAAGTTTTATAGTAATCTATTTTATATGAAACAAAGTCTTTTCTTGATTCTGTTAACATCATTAAATGATAGAAAGTAGGTAGGTCTTTTTCAGTTCCTATTTCTACTTCCGTTTGTAATTTTAATGATTTCTGTATTCGTTGTTTTGTAGTTTTTGAAAAATGGCTTTCTATTGTTTCTAAATCTTGATTTAGATCAATCCTAAATGTATATCTTGGTTGCATTGTTTCAAAGTTTTTGGTAAAGCCTAAATGTTTATAACCAAGGCGCTTTAGTTCTTTAAATATTTTTTGATCTTTTGCTTCTTCTAATGTTACTTCACCAAGATAGTTTTCTTTTTTCCATATTATATCTGGATCTATTTTCAAATATATGGCTTTTTGAGTTTTTGCAAATTTTACTAATTCTTCTGTAAATATATCTAGAAGTTTAAAATCATTAAAATCAAGTACGTATCCTCTTGGAGAATATAAATAACATAATCCTAGAGGTAGATTTTTTTTGAGTAAAAGTGTTGCGGCTAGAACTTTGTCTTTTTCAACGAGTCCTAGGTAGTATGGAGTTAGGCCTCTTTTTTCTTTACATAATTCTCCCCATGAGTATGATTGTAAGAAATGACTTTTGTATTTATTATTTTTTACGAATGATTCATACTTTTCTTTTTCTAATTCTACTAGTTTCAATTTTTATCACATCCTTGACTACTAAAAGTATAGTTTATTAAATCTTACTTGTCAATTTTAGTATACCAAAAATGAATGAATTAAAACAAAAATAAAATGTAGAGTTTTCTACATTTTACATTATCTGTCCATATTGATTCATGTATTGACTATTTAATTGGTTATTAAGTATCCCATTTATCATTTGGTTATTCATATTGTTATTGCTGGTATTTAAATTATTTGTATTATTATTTAGTTGTTTTTCATAATATTCAAATAGTTCTTTAAATCTAGTGTAGTGAACTATTTCTCTTTGTCTTAACCATAGTAATGGACCTATAACATCTGGATCATTTGTTAAATCTATTAAGTTTTCATATACGGCACGAGCTTTTTGTTCTGCAGCCATGTCTTCTGATAGGTCAGCTAGAGGATCACCTGTTGAGGCGAAGTAAGCTACGGTAAAAGGATTACCAGAGGCATCAGTTGGATATAGAGCCTTTGCGTGTTCAGCGTAATGGGTATCAAGTCCGGCTTCTTTTATTTCGGCTAAAGTTGCATCTTTCATCAATTGATAAATCATTGTTGAAATCATTTCAACATGGGCAAGTTCTTCAGTACCTATATCAGTAAGAAGTGCTTTTCCTTTATCATCAGGCATGGTAAATCTTTGATTTAAGTAACGAAGTGATGCAGCTAGTTCACCATTTGAGCCGCCATATTGTGTGACTAGATATTTTGCCATTCTTAAATCTTTTTTCTTGATGTCAACTGGGTATTGTAATCTTTTGTTATAACTAAACATTACTTCATCACCTCCCAAGGCCATGGACTATTAATCCATTTGAATGGACCAGTTTCCAAACTGTTACTACTAATGTTTAATGGTCCAAATTTTGATTCATATTCACTAATTAGTCTATCAGCTTCTTTTCTATAATCATTAAACAAAGTAAGCATAGATTCATCATTAGAATTTAAATCTAGATATAAATTTAAATCATGTGCTGCAAAAGATAATCTACCGATGTCTAATAATAATTTTTCTTTTTCAGTATTAGCTGATAGTTGTGCTGGCCTATAATTTTTATATTGGCTATATAGATTAGAAAATAAGTTTCCATTATTATAGGCAGCTTCAGGTGTAAATAAGGAACTACTTGTTCCATTATTATTAGAATTTCTCATCATATTTTGATACCAAGTATCATAATTATAATTATACATAATATCTCCCTTCTTTTTAATCTATGAAAAGATAGGTATCTGTGTATAGTTAAATACCTAATTATTAAAAAACTCTTGCATTTTTTCTCTTTATATAATAAAATAAAGAAGTCAAATGTGACATGGCGCCGTTGGTGAAGTGGTTAACACGCTAGTTTGTGGCACTAGTATGCAAGGGTTCGATTCCCTTACGACGCCCCATATTGATATTTACGTACAATTTGTGCGAGTTAAGTAAAGATTCATAGTACTACTTGTATTATGGATCTTTTTCTTTGAGGCATGATAAAATGTAATTAAATAAAAAAATATTTGGTGTTTTTGGACAAAAAATTAAATATACTTTTGTCTAAAGTATACAATTGAATGAGTTAATGATAAATCCAAAATATTGGATAAAGAATATGTGGGTGATGAAATGAAGATAACTGATTTGTAAAATTTTATTAAAGAAAGAGATTATAAACCAGAACTAAAAGAAAAATATCATTAGAGTTAATAATTGGGAAGGAATAGGAAAAATACTTTTGAATGAGATAAAATAAAGACTATTCTATCTATTAATTAGTGATTATTAAATGATAAAATAAAGACTATTCTATCTATTAATTAGTGATTATTAAATGACAAATTTTAGTTTGTCTATGCATTGTGTAAAGTGTAGTTAATTCTACACTTTTATCTTTATTCATTTTGTATTTTTGGTATACTGATGTTAAGAATAGAGGTGAAGTTGGTATATGAATGATGACAATAAGAATAAAGAAAAAGAAGATTTTCATGAACAAGAAGTTACTAAAGAAGTTGAAAAAATAGAAGATATTGAAATGATTGAGGGAAGTGGGAAAGAAAATAGTGTCGAAGATGATGTAGAAAAAGATGACATTATAGGACAAGAAGAAGCGATTAAAACAAAGGAGAAAAATAATAAAAAGAAAAAAATAGTAATTATATCTTTAGTTATTTTAATAGTTCTTATTTTAGCTACTTGGATTTTATTATCATGGAAGAAAAATAGTAATAAAGAAAAGATAAAAGATGAAGTATATAAAGAAGAAAAATTGACAGAAAAAGAAATAGAGAAGAAAATTAAAAAATATGGAGATGCTCTTGAAAAAGTTATTTCTACTACATATGCAAAAGAAAATAGAATTTTAACTTATGAAGAGGCAATTAAAAATATTAATAATAATGATGATATTAATTGTAATGTTCATGAAATATATAATGATTTAAAAGTGTATTTGAATGAGTGCTCTTTGAATGGAAGAAAGACGAAGTATTCTTATGGAAAAATACAAAATATAATTGATGATAAAACTATGATTGTTGTTTATGCAAATAAAAATAAAAATGAGGCAACGTTAATTAGACCAACTGATATTTCTAACTATGATACTTATGTAGTTAAATGTGATGGAGAGTATTCTAATGCAGTTTTGTTAAAAAATACTGTGTATGTATTTTATCAAGATGCTAACAACTTGGTACAAATGAAGAATTATGTTACTAATGAGAAAATACTTAGTAATATTGAATATAATAGTATTTTGCCGTTTGAATTTAATGATAGTTATAATACAGAATATGTAGCTGTTAATAAGAATAATAAATGGAAAATTTATAATATTAATACAAATAAAGCCGTTACATCTGATGAATATGATACAATATCAGCTAATTCAGCTATGGGTCCATCATTTTATGTTGTTCCAGTTAAAGGTACTAATATAATAGCTTGTAGAGATAAAAAGTGTGGATTGATTAATTATACAACTGGTAAGAAAATAATTCCGTTTATATATTCAAATATTCGTAATAATGGAAATTACTTAATGGCAAGTTATGATAATTCAGATAGTGGAGTAGTTTATGATTTAGATGGAAATAAAATACTTGCAAATCAATATAATAAAATTTATGGTGTTACTAGCGGAGGATATTTGTTAGTTAATAAGAATGATACTATTTTGCTTGTTAATACTAATGGAAATGTTATATATAATTTTGGAAGTTCTTTAGGACTTGGTAAGATTAATTATATTATGGAATATAATCGAAGTTTGATTTTTCAATTTCATAAAACAAATGATTTAGAAAAATGTGTTGAATATAATTATAATTTGAATACTAAAACTGGTGATGTTGCAGATACCATATGTGGGGGTATAGATAGTTAATATTTTTACTTTAAATTATCATTAGTTATGATATAATTATCAAAGGTGGAAGTATGAATAAAAAGAAAAAAACTAATAAATATAAAATTACAGTTCGTAAATTTTTTGGACATTTACATGTTGTTAATAAACATAGATTTAAAGTGTTTTGCTTGTGTTGCAGAGCTGGAGAAGTTTGGAGAGGTTTAACTCATGACTTATCAAAGTATTCATTTACAGAATTTTTAGAAGGTGCTAGATATTTTGTGGGTAACCGTAGTCCAATTACAGTTTGTAGGGAAGTAAATGGATATTCTGAAGCTCGATTACATCATAAGGGTAGAAACAAACACCATTATGAATACTGGCATGATGATGATGCACCTTTAAAAAATCCTATTATGCCTTATAAATACTTTGTTGAAATGGTATGTGATATGTTGGCAGCAGGTATGACTTATAAAGGCAAAAAATGGACACAAGAGTATCAACTTAATTATTGGATGAGAAAACGTGAAAAAGCTGATATTAACCCTGCGTTAGATTTTTTACTTACTAAAATTTTTACTGATGTAAGTTCTGATGGAGTTAAGAAAGTAATAACCAAAAAAAACTTAAAAAGATTATATAAAAAATATGTTGGATAACTTTAAAGTTATCTTTTTTTGACGCTATGCTTAATAAGTGTTATAATATGTAGCTAATGTGAGGGGGAAGTATAGTGGAAAATGTGAATGAGGTAATTAATAAAGGTATACCAGTTGATGCACAAGTTGCATTGTTAGGATCTGATATTTTAAAATTGTGTGGTAATAAAAAAGAAATAAAGGCATCATTTGATAAAGAAATGTATGCGTTAATAGAATTTTTAGAAGATAAAGTGGATTACTATCCAGATATACAAATATTTCAGACTTTAGGTATTGTTCAAGATGATAATAGTATTAATAAGATGTTATGTTATTCAACGGAGTCTATTCTTACAACACTTATTCATAATCTTAATATGAGTGATGGTCGCTATGGTGATGTTTTAAATGGAAATGATTTAGTTGACTTTTTATCAGATGAAGAAGTTGGTTGTAAAAAGGCTATTTCTAATTTAAGAAAAGTAGTTACAGATAAAAAACTAGCTAAAAATTATCCAATGTTATATCAAAGTTATGTTGGTGCTTTTGAACTCAAGAAAAGTATACAAAGACTTAAAAGTATGCTTAATGGGTTTACTCTTTCTTATGGACAAAAAAGAAAGTTAAGAGAAGATTTGTTAGAGCAGGTTGGGAGTGAAGAAAACTTAGAGAGACTTTTAAAACAAGCTGATGAGGAATTAAACCCTAAAAAATATGCTAATGCATGTGCTGATTTATTTACGTATATGGTTGATAATTTCAGGGAAATTATGGAATTTTTACATCAACATCCAATTGATTTGTCATCACTAACGGATGAAGAGGTTAGTAAGTTTGAATTATATGTTGCTCATAAATATTTACAATATGCAGAAAGTGTTGATTTAGAATATAAACAGAGATATTTATATTATGTTTCTAATTATTTTTCAGAACTTGGTAATAATGTAAGTGGAGATTTAGAAATAGTAGTTGATGAATATAAATCGGATTTGGCTGGTATTTCGGATCGCGAAGGTTATGTTGTTACTCCTAAGTCATTACAAGAAAGATATAAACAATTGTTAATTAGTTATCCAGAATTAAAAACAGTAACGCTTAGTTGGGTTGATTTTTCTACTATGAATCCTAGTGAAGTAGAAGAATTTATGGATAATTATTTGAAAGATCTGTCGGCTAATTGGGAAATGATACCTAATGGTAAAAGCTTGGATGAGGCTTTTACAGCTAGTGTTTCAAAGAAAACTGAAGGAATGAGTGAAGAAGAAAGGGAAAAATATAGAGAACATTTAACAGATCTTTATTTAGAGAAAAAAACATTTCATGAATCGTTGGATCCTTTTTGTACACTTCAAGGTTTGGGAACTTTTGATGGATATGTAGCTTATGTTCATTCTAATGGTAAAATAGTTTTAGAAAAATATTTTGATAATGCAAGTACTGGTCGTGTGTCTACAGGAGACGCAATATATATTATGGATTCGGGAGACTTTCATAGATTATCACAGTTAAGTAAAAGAGAATTAATCGAAAGTGGACAATGTAAGAGAGTAATTCATCGTGGTAATTGGCAAAGTAGAGTTTTGGAAGAAATAAAAACCGGTGATGGTAAAGCAAATATTTCTAAAGACTATAAAGAATTAGTTAAAACTGGAGCAATAGATGGTTTTAATACTAATGAATAATCTATTTATGTAAAGCGTAAGAAAACTTGCGTTTTATTTTTATAAAATGTTAGCACTCTATGTTGACAAGTGCTAAAAGATAGCGTATAATATATACTGGAAGAGGTGATAGAATATGTATAATAATTATCAAGAAGAACAAGACGAAAATGTATTAGAAAAATATGGTCGTGATATAACTGAAGCTGCAAAAAAAGGCAAAATTGATCCAGTTATTGGTAGAGATGAAGAAATACGTAGTATCACTAGAGTATTATCAAGAAAAACAAAAAACAATCCGGTTTTAATAGGTGAACCAGGTGTTGGTAAAACAGCAATAGTTGAAGGACTTGCTTTAAGAATTATTAAAGGGGATGTTCCTTCTAGTTTAAAGAATAAAACTATATGGGAGTTAGATATGGCTGCTTTAGTAGCTGGTGCTAAATATCGTGGTGAGTTTGAGGAACGTTTAAAGAAAGTGTTAAACGAAGTTAAAAAAAGCGAAGGCGATATAATCATGTTTATTGATGAAATACATATGATTGTTGGTACTGGTAGAACTGAAGGAGCAATGGATACTTCTAATATTTTGAAACCTATGCTTGCTCGTGGTGAAATTCATGTTATTGGTGCAACTACTTTAAATGAGTATCGTCAATATATTGAAAAAGATGGGGCACTAGAAAGACGTTTCCAAAAGATTAAAGTATCTGAACCAACGGTTGAGGATACTATTACAATTCTACGTGGTTTAAAAGAAAGATTTGAAATACATCATGGTGTTTCTATTCAAGATAAGGCTTTAGTTTCTGCTGCTACTTTATCTAATCGTTATATTACAGATCGTTATTTGCCAGATAAAGCAATAGATTTAGTAGATGAAGCTTGTGCAACTATTAGAGTACAAATGGATTCTGTTCCAGTTGATTTGGATAACTTAACTCATAAGATTATGCGTTTACAAATAGAAAGGGAAGCTATAAAGAAGGAAAAAGATGAAATTTCTAAGAAACGTAGAGAAGAAATAGATGCTGAAGTTGAAAAACTACAAGTAAAAGAAAAAGAATTAACTGAAGCTTGGAATAAAGAAAAGAACTTGAATAGTGATATTAAGAAGAAAAAGGCTGAAATAGAAGAAGCTAAGTTTGAACTTGATCAAGCTGAAAATAAATACGACTTGGAAAGAGCGGCAGTACTTAGACATGGTGAAATCCCAAGACTTGAAAAAGAGTTGGAAGAGTTAAATAATACAGAGAAAAATAAAATATTAAGTGATACTGTTACTAGTGATGATATAGCAGGTGTTATTGCTAAATGGACTAATATTCCGGTTGCAAAACTTGTAAGTAGTGAAAAGGAGAAGCTTTTATCATTAGATGAAAACATGAAAAAACGTGTTATGGGTCAAGATAAGGCTATAAAACTTGTAAGTGATGCAATTATTAAATCACGTGCTGGTATAAAAGATCCTAATAGACCAATTGCGTCATTTATGTTTTTAGGACCTACTGGTGTTGGTAAGACAGAAATAGCTAGAACTTTAGCTTATGAGTTATTTGATGATGAGTCTCATATGATTAGAATTGATATGAGTGAATATATGGAGAAGTTTAGTGTGTCTAGATTAATTGGTTCTCCTCCAGGATATGTTGGATATGAAGAAGGTGGACAATTAACAGAAGCTGTTAGACGTAATCCATATAGTATAGTTTTATTTGATGAAATTGAAAAAGCTCATCCAGAAGTTTTAAACTTACTTTTACAAGTACTAGATGATGGTAGAATTACTGATTCTAATGGTCGTACAGTTGACTTTAAAAATACAATTATTATAATGACATCTAATTTAGGTAGTGAACATATTTTAAATGGAGATTCTTCTAAAGTAATGGATGAAGTTAGAAGTTATTTCAGACCAGAGTTTATTAACAGAATTGATGAGATTATTGTATTTGATCCATTGTCAAAAGAAGCAATTAATTCTATACTTGATAAAATACTTGCTGATATTGAGAAACGTTTAAGTGACGTTAATATAAAAATAGCTTTAAGTGATAAAGCAAGAAGTCAATTAATAGAAGAAGGCTATGATATTAATTATGGAGCTAGACCTTTAAAAAGATTAGTAAGTCGTACTATTGAGACACTACTTGCTAGAATGATTATCGAAGGTAAAGTTAAACCTAATAATACAGTTTTTGTTGATTATAAAAATGATCAATATGTTCTTCAAACGGAGGATAAGTAATTATCCTTCTTTTTTTGTGTAAAATTGTATTTTTGTATGTTATAATTTTTTTAGAGTAGGATGTGATATGATGAAGAAGTTTGTTCTAGCTTTAATTGTTTCATTATGTTTAGTTTTGCCGTTTAGTGTAAATGCATCGGAGTTAGAGAAGAGTTTTGAGACTAGTTTTGATTTACCTGATTTTTATAATGATATTTATTCTATGACTAGTTATGATGATTCTGGTAATGTAGATGGATATATTATTTATTCTAAAGATAGAAAAATCTATAGAAAATATGATTTGAATAATAAAAACATTTGGGATAAATCTAATATTACAGTTAAAGATTTGGATGTTACTATAAATAGTAATAATAATCTTTTAACAAAACGAATAAATCCTGATACAAAAGAAGTTATTTGGCAAAAAGAATATGGTGGCTCTGGTACGGAATATTTTATTCCTAATCTTGTAATTTATAGTTATGATTATTTTTATAGTTATAATAATTCTGGTGAGATTAATGGTTATTTAATTATATTTAGTACAAGTTCTTTAGATCTTGAAGTTGATCCTGGCTATTATATTATTAAATACGATTTAACTGGCAATATGAATTGGATAAAAAAACACATTGGTTATGATAGCTGGTATGTACAGGGAGATGATGGTGACTGGTTTAGATATTATAATGAAGGCCCTACTCATGGTATGTATCCTTTGATGCTTTATGATATCACAAAAGATACTTCAATGAAGGTACCGATAGTTTCTGAAGGTGAATTTTCGGCGTTTTCTATTGAAAAAAACAGTATGATTATTTATTGGAAAGAGTATAATACTGAAATTAAACGATTAACTATGTTGTCACCAAGTCAAGGAAAATTAGTAGAAAAGGAAGTTGACAATAGTTTTGAACTTTATTCTGGTATTGCTGGTAAAACAGTATCTGGTAAGAAAGATGGAATTTATCTTCTTACTAATTCTGGACTTATAAAAATGGATTATGATTTTAATGAATTATCTAGTATTAAATTGTCTTATACTGGTTCTAAAATATATGAAAGTTATGATGAAACTGGTGAGTTTAATGGTTACATTGTTACTGGGTATGATAGAGTTAATAAAAAGGGATATATTACTAAGTTTACTTATCCTAAAAAAGTAATTGAGAGTAAAAATAGTGATGTTGAAGTTATTAATGACGCTTATCCTGGTAAGACTGTTACAGTTAAAGCTAAAGAGAAAACTGGTTATGTAGTTAAGAGAATTGTTGTTAAAGATAGCTCTGGTAAGGAAATAGAAGTTGGTAGTGACGGAACATTTATAATGCCTGATGATGATGTTAGTGTTGAAGTTGTTTATGAGAAAAAGGCAGAAAACATAATTACTAATCCTGATACAGTTTCGGCAATTGGTGCTGTTTTGTTCTTAATAATGACTATAGTGTCTGGGACACTTATGGTTAAAAATAATAGAAAGGTTTAGGAAAAATTTTATGAACACTTTAAAGAAAATATTTGTCGTTTTATTATCAATTATTTCAGTTTGTTTTATGATAGTATTTATGTTATCTTTTTCAGTACATGAGGTTGTTATTAAACAGGCGAGAAATATAGTTACTGAAGAAGTTAAAAAAGAAGTACTTAAAGATGTTGATATTAGTGAGAGTGATTTTAATAATATTGCTAGTAATCCGGAGACTAATGCCTTAATTCAAAAATATATTGATTTATTAGTATCTGGTATTTCTGGTAAGGATGTTTGGGATGATGTTGATATTACTAGTGATATAGTTAATTTTATTGATAATAATAGAGATTTATTGAAAGAAAAATTAGGTGTAACAGATCAACAATTAGATGAATTTAAAAATAGTGAAGATTTAAAAAAAGCTAATGAATATTTTAAAGAAAACGTTGTACAAGCAGTTAGTGATAATACTAAAGAAACGGTGACTATATTTAGAGTATATAGTGATTTGGTTTCAACTAATTCAAAAATTATATTTGCTTTTTTGATTATAGTTTTGACTGGTATTATTGCTTTACTTCAAAAATCTTTTGCAAAAACAATTAAAACATTTGGAATAAATTTAGTTATTGGTGCAATTTTTACTATATTATTTGTAGTTGCATTAAACTTTATAGTTGCATCTGTTATAGATTTATCAATTACAGTTGATTATAGTACTGGACTGATATATGGAATATTAGCACTTGTTATTGGAATAGTATCTATAGTTATTGGTAATATTTATAAGAAAAAAGTATCCTAGGATACTTTTTTTGTCAATTTTTCGTAAAGTTTTACATATGTTATACTTAGTACTTTTAATTATTGAGTATTTGTGCTATAATTTATGTTCTTCACTTTTTAAGGAGGGATTTTATGAGATTATATAAAGGAATATGTAATACTTTAGCAAAAGTTACTACTTTAGAAGAAAAATATATTGTTTTATTATTAACAAGTTTGATTGTTATAATAATTTTTCGTATTTTAAAAGTGTTTGGTAAAAAGATAATACAAAAAGTGACAACTGGTAGGAAAGAATTTGTTTCTAATCAAACTTATCAAGTTATTTTAAATGCTTTAGAAATATTAGTATTTATACTTTTATTTGATGATTATATTAAAGGCTTAATGACTCTTATTAGTGTTATTTCAGCAGCAATGACTATTTCTTTAAGGGACTTTATACTTAATTTTTTCTGTGGAGTTTATATTAAGTTTAAAAAACCTTTTAAAGTAGAAGATCGTATACAAATAGAAGATATAAAGGGAGATGTTATGAGTATTTCGACATTTAGTTTTGAAATACTTGAAGTATCTAATAAAGAAGATAATGGACAGTCTACAGGTATAGTGATTCATTATCCTAATTCTACTATTGTTTCAAAGCCAGTTAAAAATATTAATAAGGGATTTAAATATATTTGGAATGAGATGACTATTAAAGTTTGTCTAGATTGTGATTTGGCTAACAATAAAAAAGAAATATACAAAATAGTTAATGGTTTGGATACGGTTAAAAGTATACCTAGAAAGATGAAAAATTTAATAGATGATGTTAATACAACTAATAGAATTTATTTTAATAAATTTGAACCAATTATATATACTAGAATTGTTGATGATCATATAGAACTTATACTTAGATATTTAATGCATCCTAAGAAAGCTAGATATATAGAAAGTGTAATTTGGAATAAAATTTATTTAGCTTATAAAGATGAAAAAATTAATCTTTATGTTAAGGATTAATTTTTTCTTTTTCGAGAAATATTTTTCTATTATTATAAAGATCTTTGTTAATGGGATTTTTTTCTATTGCTAAGTTGATGAAATAAATGGCATAATTAAATTTATTTTGATAGTAGTTTGATATTGCTAGTAAGTTATAGATGGTATCGTCCCAACAAAATATTTCATTAATATATGTTTTTTGATGGTACTTGATGGTTAGGGCTTTTAAACAATATTTTTCAACGTCTAAATAGTTCTCTTCATTGTAAGCAAGAATGGCTCTTTCGACATATGGTTCTCTTAAATAGGGAGTTTCTATTATTGCTTTTTCTAACCAGGTTTTGGCTTCTTTATAATTGTTTAGGTTTTGGTAACTTCTAGCAATAAAACGCATAGAAGCTGAACGTTCATCTTTCCAATTTGCTGTTTTTAATTTGAGATGTTTTTTTAGAGTTTTGATACATTTTTTCCAATAACCATGGTACATATACTCTCTACCTAGATAGTGCATATTGCGATCATTATTTGGATCTTCTTTTACGGATAGTTCTAGAAGAGAAAGGTAACTTTTTCTACTTTTTGTTTCATCTGGATAGTGATTTAGAATAATTGAATCAATTATTAGGACATTTTCATTTCCATTGTATTCTAGAATTTCATGAACGGGATTTTTCCATTTATACCCTGATAATTTGTGAATTTTTTCGGTATAAAAACTAACTAATGGATTATTATTTTCATCTAATTTCCAATTATAAGTGTATTTTATTCTTGTTGTGTTTTTTTGCCAAACTTCTTCTAATTTTTCTCGCCAACCTTTTTGAAATACTTCATCTAGATCAGTACAAACACAAATATCAGTATCTTTTGGTAGAAGTTGTAATGATTCGTTTCTAGCGACATCAAAACGCCAGGGATTTATTTCTTTTTTTACAACGTGAACATCGTTTTCTTTTAATAAATCTACAGTTTTATCAGTTGATCCGGTGTCGAGAACGTATATTTCATCTGCTTCTTTCATTGACTCAGTCCAGCGCTTTACAAATTTTTCTTCATTTTTGGAAATAGCATAGACACATATTTTCATATTTTTCCTTTCTTTTTTTTAATTTTATGGTATTATTATATTAGATGATAGGAGGTATTAATTTATGAGATGTGTTAAATTAAAAGGTGTTAAAAAATTTGAAATTGGTGAGATTGATGTACCGGTTTCAGATGGTAATAATGTTATTATCGATGTTAAAAAGTGTGGTATTTGTGGTTCAGATATTCATTACTGGGATGCAGGAGAACCTGTTGGTTTAGTAATGGGTCATGAATATTGTGGCGTTGTTTCTGATATTGGTTCAAGAGAAGATTTAAAAGTAGGGGATAGAGTTACGGCTTTACCCATTTCTCCATGTGGACATTGTAGTGCTTGTTTAACAGGGAATCCACAATATTGTCCTGATACTTGGTCTCATGCTACTGGTCTTTCTTTGACTAATCCTGGTGCTTTAGCTCCAAAGATGGCTATTAGACCTGATATGGTTTTAAAAGTACCAGATAATGTTAGTGATGAAGAAGTTGCTATGGTTGAACCAAGTGCAGTTGGATTACATGCTGTTCATTTAGCTAATATCAAAGTTGGTGAAAAGGTTTTAGTTATTGGTGGTGGTATTATTGGTTTGGTTACTGCCATGTTTGCTAAAATGGAAGGCGCAAGTTATGTTGCTTTATCAGAAACTAATAATGCTAGAGGAGATAAGAGTGTAAGACTTGGTGTAGCTGATGAATGGTATGATGCTAAAGATACAAAAATGTTAGAAAAAATGTCTCTTAAAACTAATGGTGGTTTTGATGTTGTTCTTGATTGCTGTGGTAATTCTCCAGCCGTTAGTTCTGCATTGATGGCGGTTAGACCTGGTGGTAGAGTTATTTTAGTAGGCGTTTCTTTAGGAACAGTTACAATTCCAACTGTTGTTGCGGTTATGAGAGAATTAACTATTCAAGGTTCAATTGCTTATACAAAAGAAGAATTCCAAACTTGTATTGATTTAATGGCTGGCAAAAAGATTGAAGTATTAAAGTTTGTTGATGATATTGTTGGGTTGGATGGCGTTCAAAAAGCATATGAAAGATTAACATCTGGTGATGATGATGCTGTTAAGATACTAGTTGATCCTAATAAATAGAATTGATGGTGATATAGATGAAATTTGATGAAATGGTTTCAAATAAAAATGCAACTAATAAAGCAAGTAAAATAAGACTTTTGTTGATAATTGGTGTATCTGTTGTAGTAATTGTGATCTTATATTTTGTTTTTAAACTTATTTTTTCTGGTAATAATACTAAAAACAAAGTAGTAACATTAGATAAAAATAGTAGATTGGTACAAAGTTTATATACAAGTGTACATGATTTTAAGTCGTCTTCTCCTTACTGGATGTATAGTAATGAAAAGAGTAGTATAATTGCTGATATGACAGAAGATAATAAAATGGTACTTGCATATTTAAATCTTAAAGGTACTGACTTTTTAGCAGCTGATGATTGTAGTAGTTTACCTAATGAAAATAGTTATGGAAAATTGGTTTGTAATGATAAGACAATTATTAAAAAAGAAGATGTAGAAAGATCATATAAAGAAGTATTTGGAGATAAGTTTATGATGAGTACTGGTAGTATGAAGGTAAATCCAGATAACGATACTTATGTTTATAATGAAGATATTGATTCATATGTTTTATATTCAAAGAATAAAGATGAGGAACCATTTTCAAAAGATTTTACATATGATTATGATATTTATAGAGCTGAAAGAGATGGAGATACAGTAAGAATATATGAGTCACTTGATGTTTCTGATAAGACGAATACTGTTGTAGAGTCTGCTAAATATCTTTATACGTTTGTAATGTCTGATGATAATTTATATAGTTATTATAGTATAGAGAGTGTTAAATAAGTAGATTTTCTACTTATTTTTAGTTAAATTAAAGAAAAGAGAAAATTATATGATTACTAAAAAGGCGGGATGTTTTTTAATAAGAAGGGAAACAAAAGAGGTTGCGTTGATTTATAGAAAAAAACAAGATGATTATTCATTTCCAAAGGGACATGTTGAAGAAGGTGAAACATTAAAAGAAGTGGCTATTAGAGAAACCGCAGAGGAAACAAGAAGAGTAGCTGAAATAATAGACAAATATGCTCCTTTTTTAGAAAAATATACTACACCAAGTGGAGAGAATTGTGCTTGTTATATGTTTTTTGCGATAGATAATGGAGAAAGTGATAATCAAAGTGAAGATACGCATGATCTTATTTGGGCTCCATTTGACAAAGTAGAAGATACTTTGAGTTATAATAGTTTAAAAAATACTTGGAATTCAGTAAAAAATATAATTGTTGAAATATTAGAAGAAAATACTGTTGACTTAAATAGGTAGTTTTTCTACTTGTATTTAGGTTATAGCCATTTTCAAATTATAGATATTATCATAGTTTATTATAGTTACAGGTAATTAATTATGAATATTTCTATTGGTATTACTGATGGTGTTGGTATAACAATGATACATTTGGAAATGCAACATTTAGTAATGTTCCTTTTGATAAAAATAATTTATTTCAGACAAGTAGAAACTGGTGGTAAATATACTTTTGATGATGATATTAATGATATAAAACTTATTCAAGATAAAAGATAGTTTAGGCTATCTTTTAAATTTATATTACTTGTTTTCCTAAGTATTCTATGAATACTGTTACAAGTGAATTTGTGAAGTATGACTTTGATTTTATATTTTCTATGTTTGGTGTTATTAAACAGATACTTTTATTGCCTATGTTTACTAGTTCAAATTCTTTTCTTTCAATTGGTAATATTCCGTTTGAATTTACAGTTATACCAATTTTTGGCTCGTTACCATTAAATGTTACTAGGTATGCTGCTCTAATGGTATTAGGTCCTGAATCTCCCTTAGGACCTTGAACTTTACCAGTTAATCCATTTTTTTTCTTTGTCTGACCAGACATACAAGTCTCCATTAATTATATAAGCATCATCAATTGATCCTGTTGGATGATTTTATGTACCATAGTTTCCTAAAATATTTATTCCATTTCCTTTAGGTCCGGTTGGACCAGTAGGGCCTGATATAAAGCAGTTATTTGGTATACATAATTTTTTATTACAGTTCATATTGACCTCCTTGTTATAATTTATGCTTTTTTGTTCATTTTTTAATATTTATCTGTTGCTTAACAGTTGACTACTTACAAAATGTTGGATATAATTAAATAGTAAAATCAAAATAGAGGAGGATATGAAGAATGGAAAAAGAGAGAGGATTTAGAATCATTGCTGTTATTGCCTTAATGGTAGCTGTTGTTGGTTTAACTATTGGTTATGCTGCTTATTCATCTACTTTAAGGATTAATGGTACTGCTAATGTTGATCCATCTAGTTGGAACGTAAAATTTGTTTATAAAACTGGAAATTCTTTAACTGCAGCTTTAACAGGTGGCGCTGTTATGAGTACTGAGGCAACATTAACTGATACTCAAGTTTCTGGATTCGATGTAACTTTAAAGGCTCCTGGAGATTCTGCAACTTATACATTTGCTGTTAAGAATGCTGGTTCTCTTGCTGCTAAATTATCTACATTTACAATGGGTACACTAAGTTGTGCACCTGCAGCTGGTAGCAGTGCTACTACTGAAGAAGCTAGTAATGTATGTAAAGAGTTATCTTATACTTTAACAGGAGTAAAAGAAAATGATACTTTAGCTGCTAATGCTTCTAGTGACCTTACTTTAAAGTTAGAGTGGTCTAAGACTGGTGTTGCAACCGCTTCTGGTCCAATTGCTATTACAGTTGGCGAAACAACATTATTATATACTCAAGCTTAGTTTTTGAGTTTTTATAAAGTGTAGAAGGCTATTTTTATAGCTTTCTACTACACTTTATTAATTGCTAAATATTTCTATTAATTAGAATTAAATATATGTCAGCTTAGAAAGGAGAATAGCATGGAAAAGGATCGTGGCGCTAAAATAATTGTGGCTATTGCACTTGTAGTTGCTATTGTTGGTTTGACTATTGGTTATGCTGCTTATTCAGCAACATTAAAAATTACTGGTACTGCTAATGTTGATCCTGCTAAATGGGATGTTCATTTTGCTAATAAAACTGGTGATAGTTTGACAGGTACTATTGAAGGAAATGCAGTTGAGACAACTGCTCCAACACTTACTGCTACTAATATTTCTGGTTTCGATGTTACTTTAAAAGCTCCAGGAGATACTGTTACTTATAATTTCTTAGTTAAAAATACTGGAACTATTGATGCTATACTTACAAGCTTTTCAATGGGAGGAATCACATGTGCTCCTACAGAGAAAAGTTCTACAACGCAAGAAGATGCTGATAAATTATGTGGTGAACTTAGCTATTCATTAAAATATGCTGATGGTAGCGCTATTACAACAGGTGCAACGCTTGCAGCTGGTGGAACTAGTGATTTGGTACTAAAAATAGAATGGTTAAAATCTAGTTCATTTTTGGTTACTGGTGATGTTTTGGTTAATATTGGTACTTCAACATTTGTATATGAACAAGCATAAGAAAAAGGTGATAGAACATGAAAAAAAGTCAATTAAGAGTTTTAATAGTACTTACTTTTATGCTATTAGTTTTACTTTTTAATAGTTTTATTACTAGAATTTTTAATCAATATACTTTATGTATATTTGTACTATTGCTGGGTTTTGTATCATACTTTTTAGTTGGGTATGAAAAAGAAAAATCTAGATATAATAAAGATATTATATTGTCAATATTAATATATATTACAATTTATTATATATTGACTTATTTGTTGGGTTTATTTCTTGGATTTAGTAAAAATGTCTATAGTCTTACTTTTTTAAGTATTATGAGAAATATAGTTTCATTATTTATACTAATTCTAATTAGTGAACTATTTAGATATATAGTTAATACTAAAATTAAAAATAATTACTGGTTATTGGCCTTGTCAATGTTATCATTTACAATGATAGATGTTACTTTTACATTAAATGCTGTTAATTTTAAGGACTTCTATTCAATATTAAAATGTTTTGGTTTATTTGTATTACCTAGTTTAGGTAAAAACTTTTTAGTTACTTATTTGTCTTATACTGTTAGTTTTAAGCCTAATATAGTCTATAGAGTTTTAATGGAAATTCCTAAGTTTATTTTACCAATAATACCTAACTTTGGTCCTTATATTGAATCAGTTATTTATGTGTCATTTCCGGTTTTAGTATTTGCTATTATATATAATAAATTTAGAAAACTAAAAAAAGGTATTATTCTTTCTGAGAAAAAACAATATTTCAGATTAACTTATGTAATTACGATACCAATTTTAATTGTTATGGTTGGTTTAACTTGTGGGTATTTTAAATATCAAGCAATTGTTGTTGCTACAGGTTCTATGACACCTAATATTAATAAAGGTGATGTTGTTATTGTTAAAAAATTGACTGATAATGAAAAAAAGGATTTAAAGAAAGGTGACGTTTTAGTTTTTAATAGAGAAGATAGAATTGTTGTACATCGTATATATGATATTTATTCTACTGGTGGGGAAATTTTCTTTAAGACAAAGGGAGATTTCAATAAAGATCCAGATGGATATTTGACAGAGACTAGTGAAGTTATCGGTACTGTTAAAGCTAAAATTAAATATATTGGTTATCCAACAGTAATTTTGTATGAAAAATTTGGTAGTTAGGTAGGAGGTGTGATATGAAGCCTATTAGTAAAGAAAAATATGATAAATATAATAAGCTTGTTTCATCTAAAAAATCTTTTCAAGTTATTTATTATTTATGTTTAGTGGGTATTTTTACATGTTTATTACTATTGTGCTTTGTTAAAACTTTTATTACTAGATCAGTGACAGCACTTAGCTACAATGAAAATAGTACGGTTGATTATAATGTTAAACTTAAACCTAATGAGTATTATGATACAGATACCTTGCCTTCTGGAATGGATTATATTGCTAGTTTGATTAGTTCTATTAATTTAAATTTTGATTATGATTTTACTACCAATAGTAGTATTGATTATGATGCTTCTTATTATGTAGAAGCAATTACAAGGGTATATGGTAAAGATAATAAAAATGTAGTATTTGAAAAGAAAGAGACTTTAATACCTTTAGAGAAGATTAGTAAAAAATCTATTACAAATAATAACTTTAATAAAGAAGTTGTTCTTGACTATGATCATTTTAATAATCTTGCAAGGGCTTTTAAAGCATCTTATTTCCTTAATTATGACAGTGATGTTACTGTTGTACTTCATGTACAAACACATGGTACAAATGAGGAATTACCTGATGATATTAATTCACAAGGAGTAGCAACTGTTGTTATACCTTTAACAGAACAAACTATTAATATTACTATTGATAGCAAAAATATTAATAATTCTGGTATTATTGTTGATAATAATAAATGGGGTAATATTAATCCATTATATTTTGTGGGATTTTTGTTATTTTCTGCTTCTGATATATTTGCTATATATTGTATAGTTAAAATATTTGTTAAAGATTGGCAAAGTCGTAGTGTTTATGATAAGACTTTAAAAAGAATTCTTAGGGATTATGATAGTATAATTGCTAATATTGAAAATAACGTGGAAGAAAATGATTATAAGATATTAAATTTAAGTTCGTTTGATGAACTTAGAGATGTTCATGATAATTTAGGAATACCTATACTTTTCAGTGATGTTGTACCAGGTGAACTTAGTTATTTTACTATTGTTAGTGATGATTTACTTTATAGGTATACACTTGATGCTAATAATCTGAAAAAGAGGGTGAAGAGTAAATGAGAAAGTACAAAATAAAAAGCAAAAAGAATATGTTTCTATTATGTCTTTTTGGCTTTTTTTCTTTATGTATCTTTTCTTTAACTGTTGGTTTCTGTGCTTCATCTTCAACACTTTCGGTAGATGGTTCAGTACTTGTTAGAGGTGCTGGAGATGTTAGGGTTACTAATGTAGAACGTGTTAATGCTAGCGATGATGTTGATTTAAAAGATTTGCACTTAGAAACTGATAGTACTTTTTCACTTGATTGTAAATTAAAAACTATTTGGTCTAAGGTTTCATTTGAGATAACGGTTGTTAATTTATCTTCTACAGATGTTGTTGTTACAGATATTAATGAATTAGTTACACTTAATACGCATATGGAATATGTTTTAAGTGGACTTGAAATTAATAAAACAAGAATTCCTGCTGCTTCAGAATTTAAATTTACGATTACTTTCCAATATAAAGGTGGCTTTATAGATAAATATGTTTCTGGTGGTTTTGAAATTATTGAGCAATGGATGAATCCGGAAACTTCACATTTAAAAACAGAAATGCATGTTGCTTTCCATAAGTTACCACAGTATAAATATACTATTGTTGCTACACCTAACGACGCTACTATAACAGTTGAAAGTCTTGGAAAAGTTGTGGCTACTGGTACTGGTACGGTAACTGTACCTATATCTGAAGGTTCTGATGCTACTTGGACTGTTTCAAAAGATAGATATTATACACAAACAGGTGTTGATGTTGTTACAGCTGAGGTTTATAAAAATGTTGAACTGGTTGAGAGAACTGAATTTACATATACTGTTTCTCCAACTCCAACTGATGCTTTAGTTATGATTAAGAAAAAGGATGGCGAAGTATTAGTATCGGGTACTGGTACACAAAGTGTTACTATTGATGACTTAACGGAACTTAGTTATACTGTTTCTAAGTTTGAGTATTATGATAAATCAGGTGACTTTACTTTAAATGGTGCTGATTATACTGAAAATGTTTCACTTGAAATGATGCCTTGGGTTACAGGTACTTTTGTAAATACTGATAGAAAGACGGCAACAACAAAAGAAGATACTGTTTACCATCCTGGATATTATTTAATTGAGATGTGGGGTGGTAAAGGTGGAGAGTATTATCGAGCCTCAAGCCAAAAAACAGGTTATCGCGGTGAAGCTGGCTATATTTATGCTGTTGTAAATTTAGATTATAATCAAAAGATATACTTTACTCTTGGTGGTAATTCTCGTAATGGTGAAGCGTCTGGCAGTTCTCGTGGTGGTGCGAATGGCGGCGGTTATGGTGCTCAAACTTATCCTGGTGGTGGCGGTGGCTATTCTGCTTTTGCAATAGATACTACTTCAATTAGTGAAGCTACGATTAATTCTGGTAATGTTTTAATGATTGTCGGTGGCGGCGGTGGTGGCTCTGGTTCATCACTTGTTGCTGGTAAACCTGGTGATGGTGGAGACGGTGGTAATATGAATAGTACTAGTACAGTTATTACCATTGGTACAGTATTTCATGGTGAAGATGGTACATTAAATCAGGCTAAAAAAGGAAAAAATGGCCTTGGAGGTACATATGTTGCTAGAGCAAATTCTGGTGCTGGTAAAGCTGGAACTCTGTTAGCAGGAGGAGATGGAACTGGTAACGGAGGCGGTGGCGGCGGCGGCTACTTCGGTGGTGGCGGCGGCGGGGGTGCTGGTACACTTTCATCAAACCAAGCTGGTGGAGCTGGAGGCGGCTCATCGCTAATTTCTAATAAATGCTTCTTTACAGGATTATCTGCTAGTACGACGGCTAAATTAGTTGGTGCTAATCCTAGTAGTTCAGGTGGTGCTATTGTTATAACTTATTTAGGTAGTTCTTATTAAGGAAAAGAGTTTCTCTTTTCTTTTTTTGGAACAAAAATATGAAATTAGATGCTCTTATAGAAATTGTGTATATAGCTTATATTATAAATGATATTGATAGTAAAGATTTAGATTGTAAAAAGTATTCTGTTATTGCTGAAGTTTTAAGATATGATAATAATAGTATGTTAAGACATAATAATATTTCTGTATAATATATAAATTTACTATAATGTTAACTGATTGAAACTGGTGAAAGAATTCATAAAGAGTAGTTTGATATTTTTTGGCAATATGATATACTTATTATAGTAAATGATGATAGTGAGGTTGCAGTATGAAAGATGAAAATAAAAATGAATTAAATGAGTTTGGATATGCAGAAGTAGTTGGTACTGCTATAATGATTGTTTCTAGTAGTTTATTTATTGCCGCTATGGTTATTGCTCTTTTAAGTTAAGAGGAAAGAATGAAGAAATACTTTGTCTTTGTACTTTTATTAGCAAGTTTTGTTTTACCTGTTGGTGTTAGCGCGGCAGATTTAAAAATGACATTTGATGAAAATGTTGGTAAATCAAACAATTATGGTAACTACATCATTTTGCCTAGTTATGTAATTTTGGTAAAATTGATGGAAATCTTATTTACTTTAAACCAATTTCAACACGAGTAGAAGATTTTTCTTCTAACAAATTAATTGTTGGGTTGGCCAAATATAATTTAGATAATGACCTTCTTTATAGAAAACAGGCTGCAGATTTGTATGATAATACTAAAATTTCTGTAAGATTAATTACAGAAAATGATAATTCTGGTTATATAGTTAAAGGTAAAAGCGATGTTTTAATATCTGTTTATGATAGTTCTAGCACTACTGCTATTTTTACTAAACAGTATGGTGGCAATGGATATGAATATGCATTTAGTGATTATCGGTTTAAGAGTTATGATAATAACGGTATACATGATGGTTATCTAGTTTTAATTATTAGTGTTGGTACTTTAATTGTTAGTAAGAAAAAAGAGGCTTAGTTCCTCTTTTCGTTTTTTAATACTTCATTTATTATATAAGCTTTTGTTTCTTCAAAAGTGTATCCTAATATTATTGAAAATTCATTGTATAAATATTCTTCTGCTAGTTCAAAGTAGTTTTTATCTTTTTCAGCTACCTTTTTATTATTTTCTAATCTTTCCTTGTTTCGTAAATAAGTTGTTTTAATGATTCTTATTAAATTTTCATGAGTTGGTGTTGATAATAATCTTTTATATTCATTTTCAATGAATTTATCATTTGCTTCGATAGGTTTAATACTTGGAATTTTTTTTATTATTTCTGTTAATTCTTCTTTTGTTATTACAGGTCTTATTTTGTTAGATGTTATTGGTACTTCAATTTTTAAAGATGAATCTTTAATTGGTTTTAATAAATAGTAGTCTGTATTATTAAATCTTTTTTCATTTATTTCATATACTTTACATACGTCTTTTCCATAGACTAGATAGTCATTTATTTTATACATATTGCCTCCTAATTAGTGGTTATTTGTAATTATATTATAATATTTTTTAATTTTTGATGTAAGTAAAAAATTAAATTGGCACTCATTATTGACAACTGCTAAAAATAGTGTTATAAGTAAAATGTAGGGAGATGATTATATGGAAAAACATGAATTTAAATCTGAATCTAAGAGACTTTTAGATTTGATGATTAATTCTATTTATACTAATAAAGATATATTTTTAAGAGAGTTAATTTCTAATGCATCAGATGCACTAGATAAGTTATATTATCGTTCTTTGACTGATAAAAATGTTAAGGTAAAGAAAGAAGATTTATATATACGTTTGGATATTGATAATGATAAACGTACTCTTACTATTACTGATACTGGTTGTGGTATGACAAAAGATGAATTAGAAAATAATTTAGGTACTATTGCTAAATCAGGAACACTTTCTTTTAAAGAAAATATGAGTAATGAAGAAAAGACTAATATGATAGGTCAATTTGGTGTCGGTTTTTATTCAGCTTTTATGGTTAGTGATAAAATAACGGTTACCTCTAAATCAATTGATAGTGATGAAGCTTATACTTGGGAAAGTGAAGGGGCAGATGGATATACTATTAAGAAAGCTAATAAAAAAGAAGCTGGTACTAAGATTGTTTTGCATATCAAAGAAGATACAGATGAAGATGATTATTGTAAGTACTTAGATGAATATCAAATTAAAGGCTTGGTTAAGAAATATTCAGATTATATAAGTTTTCCTATTAAGATGGAAGTTACTCATCATGAATTGAAAGATGAGAAAAAACATGAATATGAAGATAAAAAAGAAGTAGAAACATTAAATAGCATGATTCCAATATGGAAGAAGAATAAGAGTGAAGTAAGTGATGCCGATTATGAAAACTTTTATATGGATAAGTTTAATGATTTTGATAAACCTTTAAAAGTAATTACTTCAGCAGTCGAGGGAATGTGTTCATATAAATCATTATTATTTATACCAAGTCATGCACCATACGATTACTATACTCAAGAGTATGAAAAAGGTCTTAGTTTATATGCAAATGGCGTTATGATAATGGAAAAATGTGCTGACTTATTACCAGATTACTTCAGTTTTGTTAAGGGTGTTGTTGATAGTGAAGATTTATCATTAAACATTTCTAGAGAGGTATTACAAGAAAGTCATAATTTAAAATTGATAGCTAAAAACATCGAAAGTAAGATTCGTAAAGAATTAGAAGATATGTTAAAGAATGATCGAGAAAATTATATTTCATTCTTTAAAACATTTGGTGTTCAATTAAAATATGGAGTTTATAATAACTTTGGTGCTGATAAAGATAAGTTAAAAGATTTAATTATGTTTTACTCAGCAAAAGAGGAAAAACTTATTACATTGAAAGAATATGTTGACAATATGAAAGATGGCCAAGAAAAAATTTATTATGCAGCTGGGTCATCTATTAAGAAAATTGATGCTATGCCTAATGTTGAGCAAGTAAAAGATCATGATTATGATATTTTATACTTAACAGATTATGTTGATGAATTTGCAATTACTGCTATTCAAGAATATGAAGGTAAGAAGTTTGCTAATGTTGAAAATGAAGACTTAGGACTTGAAAGTGAAGAAGAAAAAGAAGCTACTAAAAAAGCCAATGAAGATAATAGTGAATTATTAAAACATATGCAAGAAGTAATAGGAGAAGTTAGTGAGGTTAAGTTTAGTAATAAATTAAAGAAACATCCAGTATGTTTAACTACTAAGGGTGATGTTTCAATAGAAATGCAAAAAGTATTTGATGCTATGCCAAATGATATGGGTATTAAAGCACAACAAGTACTTGAAATAAATGAAAAGCATGCTATTGCTAAAAAATTAAAAGATTTGTATGAAAATGATAAAGAAGAATTTGATAAATATACAAAGATTTTATATGCAGAAGCTAAGATGATAGCAGGACTTCCAATTGAAAATCCAACAGAGATTAGTACACTTATTTGTGAAGCAATTTCTAAATAAAGGACAAGGAAAAACTTGTCTTTTTTTTTATAATAATTTATACTTTTAATATAATAAAGGAGAAAGTTATGAGAAAAAGTAGAAAGACTATTAAAATATTTTTAATAGCAATTATTTTATTATTTTCATCTGGTTGTGTTAAATTTAATGCCAATATGGAAATAAAGAAAGACAAGTCAATGGATTTTAATATTATTTATGCTATTGATAAGAACTTTTTAGATGGAGAAAAAATAATAGATGATGATGAGAAAAAAGAATTAGAAGATGCTGGATGTATTGTTAAAGATTATAGTGAAGATAATATGGAAGGAGTAAGTATCTTATATAAAGTAGCTAATATTGATAGTATTAGTACTAATAAAGAAAATGTTAAATTTGATTTAAGTGCTATTACTGATAAAAATAAAGATACTAAGTTATTTAAGATTAAGAAAGGTATCTTTAAAAATACTTATGAAGTTAAGCTTGAAGTTAATTCAAGTGATGCTTTAAATAGTGAAGAAGAATTTACAAATACCGATACTGATATTAATGATACAGATACTGATGAGGATGATTATGATTATGATTATATAGATGAAAGTGATGATATAGATTCTTCTATGACTAGTGATGAACTTAGTGAGTCTTTAGAACAATATATGAAAAGTATGGATTTAAAGTTTAGTGTTAAATTACCATATAAGGCTATTAGTAATAACGCAACTAGTACTAAGGATTCTGATAAGGAATTAACTTGGAATTTAGCAGAGTTAAAAGACGGACAATATGTTGAGTTTACATTTAGTTTATATAATGTTAGTAATATAGCGATAACTTTAGTTATTATTTTAGTTATTGTAGGTGGAGTGGTTTTATTTACTAGAAAGAATAAAACTGGTAAGAAAGAAAATGTTGTTTCTGATAATGTTTTATCAAATAATGTTAATCAAAATATAGGTAATATTAATCCAATACCTACACCTAATAATACAGTTAATAGTATGTCAACTTCTAATTTCAATTCTAATAATACAAATTCAGCTTTAACTTCTATGTATACAACAGGTGATACTAACAATATACAGAATAATACTAATATATCTTCATTAACTAATGGGAATTCTATTAATAATAATTCTAGTGATGATGAAAATACAATTTAAAAAAATTAGATAAAGATTTGGTCTTTATCTTTTTTTTTGACTTAGTTTAAGTTATAATATATTAAGAATAGAGGAGGTTGTTTTATGCCAGTGTTATCAAAAAAAGAATTAAAGAATATGAATAAATATTTTAGAGCTTTAAATTATTTGTCTGTTGCTCAATTATATTTACTAGATAATCCTTTGCTAAGAAGAGGACTTGTTATTACTGATATTAAACCTAATGTTGTTGGTCATTGGGGTACTGCTCCAGGTCAAAATTTTATTTATATGCATCTAAATAGAATTATTAAAAAGTATGATCTTAAAATGATTTATTTATCAGGACCTGGTCATGGTGGACAAGCAATGATTGCTAATAATTATTTAGAGGGTGTTTATACTAAGTTTTATCCAGAAATAACAGAGGATGAAGCAGGTCTTAAAAAACTTTGTAAGCAGTTTAGTTTTCCTGGTGGTGTTTCTTCTCATGTAGCACCAGAGACACCTGGTTCAATTCATGAAGGTGGAGAACTTGGATATAGCTTGGCTCATGCGGCAGGAGCTGTTTTAGATAATCCAGATTTAATTGCAGCTTGTGTTGTTGGTGACGGAGAGGCCGAAACTGGTCCTTTAGCAACCTCATGGAATATTAATAAATTTTTAAATCCAAAAAATGATGGAGTTGTTTTACCAATTTTACATCGTAATGGTTTTAAAATAGCTAATCCTACTATATTTGGTAGAATGAGTGAAGATGAAATGGAAGACTTTTTCTATGGACTTAGTTGGAAACCTTATTTTGTAACTGGATCTGATCCAATGAAGATGCATGAAAAAATGGCTGAGACATTAGAAAAGGTTGTTAAAGATATTAAAAAAATTAAAAAAACTGGTTCTGGCAATTATCCGATGATTGTTTTAACTACACCAAAAGGATGGACTGGTCCTAAACAAGTTGGGGCTAAGAGGATGGAAGGTAGCTTTAGAGCTCATCAAGTACCAATTCCAATTACTAGAGATAATCAAGAAAATCTTAAGGTTATAGAAAACTGGTTATTAAGTTATCATCCAGAAGAATTATTTGATGCTAATGGAAGACTTATAAAAGAACTTAGAGAATTATGTCCTTCACCAAGTAAATGTATGGGTGCAAGTAATTATGCTAACGGTGGTTTATTATTAAAAGATATAATTACACCTAATTGGCAAGATTATGCAATAGAAGTTAAGACACCTGGTTGTATAGAAAATCAGGATACTATGGAATTAGGTAAATATATTAGGGACTTATTTGTATTAAACAAAGCTAATAAAAACTTTAGAATGTTTGGACCTGATGAGGCTTTATCTAATAGATTTAATCATGTTTTTGAAGTTGAAAAAAGAACTTGGAATTTTAAGGCAATTAGACCAGATGATGAATATTTAGCTAATGATGGTAGAGTAATGGATTCATACTTGTCTGAACATTTATGTCAAGGAATGTTAGAGGGTTATTTACTTACTGGTAGATATGGTTTTATTCATAGTTATGAGGCTTTTGTTAGAATTGTTGATTCTATGGCAAGTCAGCACGCTAAATGGTTGAAGGTGTGCAATCAAATTCCTTGGAGAGCACCAATTGCATCACTCAATTATTTATTAGTTTCACATGTTTTTCAACAGGACCATAATGGATATACACATCAAGATCCAGGCTTTTTAAATCATTTAGTAACGAAAAAAGCTGATGTTATTAGAATGTATTTACCACCTGATACCAATTGTTTACTTTCTTGTTTTGATCATTGTATAAAAACTAAAAATTATGTAAATGTAATAGTTGCTTCTAAACATCCAAGACCACAATGGTTAACTAGAGAACAAGCTAAAATACATTGTACTAAAGGTTTAGGTGTATGGGATTTTGCTAGTAATGATGGTGGAAATCCGGATATAGTTATGGCTTGTTGTGGTGAAACTCCGACTCTAGAAACTCTAGCAGCAGTTGATATTTTAAGAAAAACTGTTAAGGGTATTAAGATAAGAGTAGTTAATGTTGTTGATTTAATGAAATTACAATCTCCAGGAACACATCCTCATGGTATGAGTGATCAAGAATATGATGCTATATTTACTAAAAATAAGCCAATATTGTTTAATTTTCATGGTTATCCTTCATTAATTCATCAATTAACATATAAAAGAGAAAATAGAAATATACATGTTCATGGATATAAAGAAGAAGGTACTATTACAACGACATTTGATATTAGAGTACAAAATGAAATTGATAGATTCCATTTAGTTATTTCAGCTTTAAAAGAAATACCAAGGTATGCTAATGTTAGTAAAGCTTTAGTAGATTGGTGTATGGATATGTTAGATAAGCATGAGAAATATATTAAGGAATATGGTGAAGATATGCCTTATATAAAAAATTGGAAATGGAATATTTAAAGGAGAATAAATTATTCTCTTTTTTGATAATTAATAGATTAATTTATTGTATTTTTTTCATCTTTATTGTAGAATTATATATATGATAGAAAGATGCTGGTGTATGGTGTATGCACTTGCATTTGTAAAGAGGGAGTGGAATAATGATATTTAGTTCAGCACTAGGTATAGTTGCATTTTCATATGCAATTGTTATTATGTGTTTATATTTCTGGAAAAAGAAGGCTAATATAGAAGGGCGTCTGACAACTTTACTATTTAAGTTCTTAGTTGTTTCTTTAGTGTTTTTAGGTTTTGTTGAAATTGGCTGTATTTGGTCTATTGTAACTATTAACCAACATCCGATTCTTACTGAAGCTGTATGTCGTCTTCATATTTTAGCTGATATTATTTGGATGACTGTTGTTCTTGTTTATATTTATGCAGTTACAATAGATTCTGGTATTATTGGTAATTATGCAAAAACTCGTAGGATACTTGCTATTGTGTTAATTATTGTAGATTCATTAATTTATTTTTTATCTTGTTTACTAAAAGTTACTTTTCATTCTGCAGTAAATGCTAATTATTTTGTTATAGGTGGACCTGCATTGTATCCAGTTTATGTACTTGGTGGTATTGGTTCTATTGCAATATTATTTATGATGTTAAAATATAGAAAGACAAAACCAAAAGAGTTAAATGTTCCAATTATATTTTTTGGTGTATCATTTGTATTAATTACTGGTTTGGAATTTGTTTTCTTTAATTATAAAATTAACTATATTTATTTCTTATATGTTTACTTACTTATGGCAATGTATTTTACAGTTGAAAGTCAAGATACTATGTTATTATCTCAAGCTGAGGAAAGTAGAATGGAAGCAGAAAAAGCTAACCAGGCTAAGAGTGATTTCTTATCAAGTATTTCTCATGAGATTAGAACTCCGATGAATACAATTTTAGGTTTTAGTCAGGCAATGTTAGAAGAGAAAAACTTGACTGAGGAAATCGTTAAGAGAGATACAAAAGACATAAAAGAAGCTAGTTCTGATTTACTTGAATTAATTAATAATATTTTGGATATATCTAGAATTGAATCTGGTAAAGAAACTGCTGATTTAAAAGAATATAAAATTGAAGATTTATTATTTGAAGTTAATAGTGTTATAGTTTCAAGAATTAGTAGAGATGTTTTGGATTTTAAAATTAATGTTGATGGTAACATTCCTACTAAGTATAAAGGTGATTCTGATAAACTATTTAAAATTTTAGTAAATATTTTAGCTAATGCAATTAGTCATACCAAATTTGGTAGTGTATCACTTGATGTTGGTGGGGCTTATGTTGGTGAAACATTTAAACTTAGTTTAATTATTGCTAATACGGGTCATGAAATGACTGAGAGTGAATTTAATAAAAGTTTTGAGGACTTTTCTGAAGAAGGCTCAACAATAGGTACTGATAGTATTAAACTTGGTTTGATTGTTGCTAAAAGACTTATCGAAATGCTTGGTGGAACAATAGACTTTAGAAATGAAAAAGGTAAAGGTACAAGGTATCTTATAAGTATCGATCAAGAGGTTATTGATGATATGAAGATTGGTGCTGTTTCAATTGATAATTCTAATGTTGCTGAGAAGAAACTTTTAGATTTAACTGGAAAGAAAGCTTTGATTGTTGATGATAATGCTGTTAATGTTAAGTTAGCTATGCGTTTATTGGCTCAATTCAATTTAGAGTTAAGTAGTGCTTCAAATGGTAGGGACTGTATTGATTTAGTTAAGAGAAATCATTATGATATAATTTTCTTAGATCATATGATGCCAGAGTTAGATGGTATTGCTACTGTACATATATTGAGAGATGAAGGATGTAGTCTTCCAATTATTGCTTTAACGGCTAATTCATATTCTGGTTCTAGAGACAGGTATGTTAGTGAAGGATTTACAGATTATTTAGCAAAGCCATTTAAATATAAAGATTTACATAAAATACTAGAAAAGTATTTGGGTAATTAGAAGGGAAGTGTAGAGAAAATGAAGGATGTATTTAGTTTAGCAGAAAATCTTTCTACTAGTATATTGTTTGCATTTGGATGTTTATTGTTTACAGTTTTCCTTTCTGTTATATATTTTTCAAAGAATAAACAAAATGATTTAAGAAGCAAATTATATAGAGTTATTTTGGGATTAGTTGTATTTGTTTTGGCAACAGAGTTTTTATACTTAATATGTTTAGGATATGTTAGTTCTGAATTAGTTGTTACTAGTGTTAAGTTTATACACTGGTTAGCATTTATTCTATGGGTAGGAATATATTGTATATATTGTGTTGTTTATGTACAAAAACTTCAATATAATAATTTTGGAGAATTATTGAAAACTAGTAGAAATAGTAGGGTTTTACTTATAATTACTTGTCTTTTACTATTAGGATATTCTATTGCTCCTAAAGCAACTTTAGATATTAATAATATTAGATGTATTGTTGGTTATACTGATTATGCTGTTTTAACATTATTAACATGTATGTGTACCTATGTATTAGTTTGTGTATATACTTTATATGGCAAATACCCTTTAAGAAGAAAAATTGCAATAACGTTAATTATGTTTGTAATGTTAGTTATGTTAATTTTACAAATATTATTTAATGATATATCTGTATATGTTATTTGTTGTTCATTACAAGTTTTCTTCTTATACTTTATTATAGAAAATCCAGATATTCATTTAGCTAGAGAAATTGAAAGCTTGAAAGAGGATATTGATAAATCTAATAAATCTAAAACTGATTTTTTATCAAATATGTCACATGAAATTAGAACTCCAATGAATGCAATTATTGGTTTTAGTGATTCATTACTTAATAGTTCAAAATTTGATGAAGCAAGTGCTCGTAATGATCTTCAAAGTATTGCTACTGCTGGTACTAATCTTGTTGATATAATTAATAATATTTTGGATATATCTAAAATTGAATCTGGTAATGATACTTTGGATAATAAAGAATGTAGTATTGCTAAGATTGTTAAGGAATTAGGAAGTATTATTGAATCAAGAATTGGTAATAATCCAGTTAAATTGTATATTGAACTTGATGAACAAATTCCTTCTAAAGTATATGGTGATGCTACTAAGATTTATCAAATTTTATTGAATATTACGAATAATGCTGTTAAGTATACAGAAGTTGGTAAGATCAAGCTTTCAATTGTTCCAGAAAAGCAGGATGCTGATACAGTACTTTTACATTTTAAGGTTTCTGATACTGGTTATGGTATTAAAAAAGAAGATTTTAATAAGATATTTGAGAAGTTTACAAGACTTGATAGTGCTGTTTCTAATGAAATAGAAGGTACTGGTTTAGGACTTGTTATTACTAAAAAATTTGTTGATTTGATGGGTGGTAAAATTTGGTTTACTAGTGAATTTGAAGTTGGTACTACTTTCTATGTTGATTTACCTTTGAAGGTTATTGATTCAACTCCAATAGGTAGTGTTATACAAGATAATAATTCTCAACGAGTAAAGGAATTCCTAGATTGTTCTGATTTTACAGCTTTGGTTGTTGATGATAGTAAACTTAATTTAAAAGTTGCTGAAAGATTACTTAGAAAATATAATTTCAATGTTGATACTGCAGAATCTGGTAAGGATTGTATTTATAAATTTAAATACGGTAATCATTATGATATAATTTTCTTGGATCATATGATGCCTGAGATGGATGGTATTGAAACTGTAAGAATTCTTAAGAGACTTGATGATTATGAAATTCCACCAATAGTTGCTTTAACAGCTAATGCTATGAATGGAATGGAAGAAAAATATTTGACTGAAGGTTTTGATTGCTATTTACCAATGCCAATTAATACTCAAGAACTTGATAGAATAATTCATAGGTTCTTTGAAGATAAAACAGTTACTTCTGTTTCTGATAGAGTTAAAAAGCATGTGGGTAATGCTATTGATGGAGTACAAAGGACTCCTAATGTAAGTGAAGTTGTTAAACCAGAAGTTAAGACTGAAGCTCCAGTAGCTGATGTAAAACCTGAAGTTAAGGAAGAGGTTAAGACTGAGACTCCAGTAGCTGATGTAAAACCTGAAGTTAAGGAAGAGGCTAAGACTGAAGTTCCAGTGGCTGATGTAAAACCTGAAGTAAAAGAAGAGGTTAAGACTGAGGCTCCTGTGGCTGATGCAAAACCTGAAGTTAAGGAAGAGGTTAAGACTGAAGCTCCAGTAGCTGATGTAAAACCTGAGGTAAAAGAAGAAGTTAAGACTGAGGCTCCAGTA
>ULWY01046705.1_pt1 | contig 64196 bp, 50 predicted proteins | sample 1960761 | NCBI WGS metagenome assembly ULWY01 (sample SAMEA4835824, study PRJEB28245) | human gut metagenome | biome: gut microbiome; material: fecal sample | place: Denmark | collected 2008 | reverse complement strand
ACAACATAATTGGGAAAAAAATCACCTTTTTAATATTATTTGCGTGGGTCAATATTATTCAACACAGTTGAATGGCTCAAAATAATATTGAAAAAATCAATATAATCGAGTATACTTATTTAAGTAAATGGGTTACAGAGTTATAGGAGAACTATGGAGCTGTAACGAGTTTATTATTAGGATAGGAAGGATCAACTATGACTGTAAGCTATAATAAATTATGGAAAAGACTTATAGATTTAAATATGAGCAAAACTCAGCTTAGAGAAAAAGCCGGTATAACAACAAATGCAATAGCAAAGATGGGAAAAAATGAGAATGTTTCGACAGAAATTATATGTAAAATATGCAAAGTATTGGAATGTCAGGTAGAAGATGTAATCGAATTAGTTGATGAAGAAGAAAAAGAGGTATGTTAGTATAGAAGAGTCCGTTTTATGGGACATATACTATGATATTATTAGAAAAAAGTAAAGAGGTAATTGAATGTATACAAGTATAGAGCTTTTTGCTGGAGCCGGCGGATTGGCATTAGGAGTCGAAAAGGCGGGATTTAATACATTAGGTTTAATAGAATCTGATAAGGACGCAGCGGATACATTAAAGAAAAATAGACCAAACTGGAATGTTATAAATGACGATATTGCAAATATATCGTGTCTGGATTTGGAAAAGTATTTCTCTATTAAAAAGGGTGAGCTAGATCTCCTTTCAGGTGGTGCACCTTGTCAGGCATTTTCATATGCTGGAAAAAGGCTTGGGCTTGAAGATGCAAGAGGAACATTATTTTATCACTATGCATTGTTCCTTGAAAAATTGCAGCCTAAAATGTTCCTGTTTGAGAATGTTCGAGGATTGCTTACACATGATCATGGAAAGACTTATTCAACAATGCTTGATATTTTTACAAGAGCTGGTTATACCATTGACAAACAAGTATTAAATGCATGGAATTATGGCGTACCGCAGAAAAGGGAACGACTTATTACTATAGGAATTCGCAATGATTTGGTAGGAAAGACTGAATACAGATTTCCAAAAGCACATAGCTATAAACCGGTTCTTAGAGATGTCCTTTTGGATTGTCCGGATGGTCCAGGGGTTCCGTATGGAGAAAAAAAGAGAAAGATTTTTGAATTAGTTCCAGCTGGTGGATATTGGAGAGATATAGATCCAGCAATTGCCAAGGAATATATGAAGAGTTGTTGGGATATGGAAGGCGGAAGAACTGGAATTCTGAGAAGAATGAGCCTGGATGAGCCGTCTTTAACTGTATTAACATCTCCATCCCAAAAGCAAACAGAAAGATGTCATCCATTGGAAGCAAGACCTTTTACTGTTAGAGAAAATGCAAGATGTCAGACATTTCCAGATGATTGGGAATTTTGTGGAAATGTTTCGGCTCAATATAAACAGGTAGGAAATGCTGTCCCGGTTAATTTAGCATATGATATTGCAAGAGAAATTGTACATTCACTAGATATGCTTGCAGTGAATCAGAAAGTAAAGGAGGCAATGTAATGGATTGGAAACTGAAATTTATTAGTCAGGAAAATTTTGTTAAACATGTGGAAGCGACAATTGACAAGTACGGGGAAAAATTGGAATCTTTTGATATTAAACGGTTTAATAAGAATATTATTGATCCGATTAAGTTGATATTTGATAAAACAGTATATCAATCAACTTGGGAAGAAATGGTGGGAAATGAGATATTCCGACAAAGGGACAAATCAAATAATAACGATATTGGATATTTCCATCAGACAATATTTCAGTACATGAAAAATTGTCATGTGCCTGAAAATGGTAAAGAAGGCGGATGGGATGTTATCTATGAAAACGCAGATGGAATTCAATTGCCAGAGGGTGATGTAGTACATAAAATTTATGTTGAGATGAAGAATAAACATAATACTATGAATTCTGCATCTACAGGAAAGACATATATGAAAATGCAGAACCAATTATTGAATGACGATGATTGTGCGTGCTTTTTAGTAGAGGCAATTGCACAAAAATCACAAAATATTACATGGAATCCAACGGTTGATGGTAAGAAGATTTCTCATAAACGTATTAGAAGAGTAAGCATAGACCAGTTCTATGCACTTGTAACAGGAGAAGAAGATGCATTTTACCAGATGTGTATGGTACTTCCGGAAGTTATAGAGTCCGTAGTGGCAAAGGGTGGAGATGTTAAAGTCCCACATGATACAGTTGCAGAGGAGTTGAAAAAGATTGCAGAAATTTCAGGAGAAAAATCAGAGAATCTTGCAATGGCTCTTGCTGTCTATATGCTTGGATTCAGTTCATATAATGGTTTTGCGGGATTAATTGATGGAAAAGCATCTATGGATGAAAATTTCCTGAAGCGAATTTACGCATATGCAAAAGGAATAAAAGAATGACAATAAATATATGTGAAGTAACTGTATATTGAGTGATGTTTTAGTGTATTATGGATATGATAATTCCAAAGGAGCACATGGATAATACAGCTGCCTCATAATATTATATTGATAGATTTTTAAAACTAATAAAATTGTAAAATAATGAAAAATCGTTAGCATAGAATTTTGAAAAGGCTACTGCGCTTGAAAGAGCGGAGAGGCCTTTGTTTTTTTAGTATTAAGAATAATAGATCATATATCATAGAAAGGTTAGACTTAGCAACATTGTAAAGATTGGAGAAGAAATCTTGACCATTTAATAAACACTATCTATAATGGTTATTAACAATGTTGTCAGGAGCGTGAATATATGAATGTGAACCAATTATTAGAATATGCTATACAAGAGGTAAAGGAACTGAATAGCGGTGAAGTTTTCTTAGTTAGAGAACTTTTTAAAGGATATTTATGGAACAGAATTCCAAGAAAAGATAGGTTGTTATTGGGCACATTATTTTTGAATTGGACGCAGCAGAAGGCTAATATTGTTACACCAATAAATAAAACATCATCGGGGCAACAAAAATATCAAAAAATTTGATATATGTTTTCGCAAAGCTATTTGTTAAATATTAAATTTTATTGAAAGGATGTATTGTGAGATGACAACAGGAGAATTGCTTGTAGCTTTGTTTGAGGCATACAGGAATAATGATGATAGTGCCTTTATGAAAGCGGGAATGACTTTAATTGAAGAAGAAAAAGCAAAAAATCATTATGTATTAGCGAATAAATTGAAGAAAACGTTATCTTCGGTACCTGAAGTAAATTATAATAAATCATCTTTTACAAATAAATTAAATCGAGTTATGGATTTACCTAAAGATAAGGATGATGGTACAGAATTAGTAAAAATCATTTATCCACAAAAGAACTTTAATGATATTGTTTTGCCAGAGGAGATAAAGAAACAATTAGATAATGTTATTGTGGAATATGAGAAAAAAGAGATTTTAAAGGCATATGGCTTAGTTCCCAAAAAGAAACTTTTGTTTTGCGGACCTCCAGGATGTGGGAAAACAATATGTGCAGAAGCTGTTGCAAATGCATTAGATTTGCCCATACTTTATGTTTGCTTTGATGGTCTTATATCTTCATATTTAGGTGAAACATCTTCAAATATAAGAAAAGTTTTTGATTATGCAAGTAAAAATAATTGGGTTTTATTTTTTGATGAATTTGATGCTATTGGAAAGAGTAGGGATACAGTTGAAGAACATAGCGAATTGAAACGAGTTGTAAATTCGTTTTTGCAAATTTTAGATGGTTTTACTTGTGACTCTGTGGTAATTGCAGCAACAAACCACGAAAAAGCAATTGATACTGCGTTATGGAGAAGGTTTGATGAAATTGTAATATTTGAGAAGCCTAATTATGAACAGATTTTATTGTTGATTAAAAAGAAATTGCGAGCTTTTCAGGTTGAGTGCTTAGATGTACAAAAATTTGCAAAAGAATTACAGGGATGTTCATATGCTGACATAGAAAGAGTGTGTTTGGCTTCAATTAAAAATTGTATTATAAATGGAAACAGACCAATAACGAATGAGGTGTTTGCGGAGAATGTTCAGATGGAGTTGAAACGTGCTAATTTGATTCAAAAAATAGGGGAATAATTATGGAACATTTATACTTTACGAAAGTTGACAAACCGCCACAGGATAGAAGAAAGAAAAAGGGGTTTGTGCCTAGAGGCGATAGAAAAAGTAATATACAGCATGGTGAAGAACTTTTGTCCCAGGTCAAGAATCAGGTGACGGAGAATAACGATGATATTCGACGTTTTCGTTTTGAACCTCATTTAGTAATGAAGGTGGAACTTGAAAAGGATGCAAGTCTTAGTGAAGCGAATATAAGTAAACTGGAATCAATGGGATTAAAAGTAATTGATACAGAAGAAAAAGAACTTATGGTGCTTTTTGCCGATGATTATGAATTAAAAGAGTTTAATAAAGCAATTAATGATTATAAGCAAGGAGTGATAGCTCGCACTAAAATAGAAAATGAGGATCTTTTTTGTGCGATTAAAGGTGTTTCTAGATGGGATGAAGAGGATAGAAGGGGACAAGATATTGATGAATTGTCAGAAGTAGATTATATTGATTGTTATCTTTGGATTTTTGACTCACTTAATGAAACGCAGAAAAAAGCAGATGAATTTATAAAGAATACAGAGGGTAATTGTGTAAAATATTGCGATAAGTATATATCTCAAACAGTTGCAGTAGTCCGCTTGAAAATTCAGAAAAATCAGTTACCCTATTTCCTTAAACATCCATTGGTATACAAAATTGATAGAATACCTAGTTACCATATAAAACGAACAGAACGAACGTATATCAACAATATAAGCTTAAGTGATATAAAATATAATAGTGACTTTTTAACAGAAAAATCTTCTAGTATTTGTGTAATAGATAGTGGAATATTATCAGGACATCCTTTACTTAAAGATGCAATAGGTGATTCTAAGACATTTTATGTTACGGATGGGTATACGGCAAATGAGAATGATATAGCAGGTCATGGAACAATGGTTGCCGGAATTTGTGAATATGGAATCATTCACCCTGAAGATACTTTTGTGCCTCGTATTTATCTTTATAGTGCAAAAATACATGATGGGGAATATATAGGTGACTTTGCATTATGTAAGCAGGAGTTGGATGATGAAAAAATAGAAATAAATATGGAACAGGAAGAAATTCTATATAACTATTTTTCAGGAAAAATCACACAGGAACAACTGTTTGAAAAGTTAGAGCTAAAAACCAGAGTGCCTGAGACAAAAAGCATTATAAAAAAGTATACGCATATGCATGAAAAACTCATAGTTAATCAAATGAGAGAAATTGTTGCATATTTCAATAGTAACTATGGATGCCGTATTTTTAATTTATCACAAGGTGATTTGAATTATCCATATGATGATAAGAAACCAAGAGCATGGACATGTGTGTTAGATGAATTACAGAGAGAGTATGATATTTTATTTATTGTTTCATCTGGAAATTATGATTATGCAAAAGAACATGATGCAAAAGGCATATTAAAAGATTATCCTAAATATTTTTATACAGATGAACAAGCAAGAGTTATTGATCCTGCTGCTTCAAGTATTTCAATTACCGTGGGAGGGATGGCAAGTTCTTCAGTTCCTTTTGCATTACGTGATGAGACACTCAATGTTTTACCAATATCATTGAAAAATCAAATATCCTCTAGTACACGTATTGGACCAGGAATACAAAAGGCAATAAAACCTGAGTTTGTTGCGTATGGGGGAGATGATGCATTTAATACAATACTTTCCAAAACAAGTAAAAATGTGGGAACTTGCATAATGTCTCTTTCTAATAAGTTAACAGAAGGTATATTTAGTCAGGATGCAGGGACAAGTTATGCTGCTCCATATGTATCTCATATTGCAGCTTTAATATTGGAACGATATCCAGAAGCTTCTAATAATTTATTAAGAGCTATTTTGGTAAGTTCTTCCGATGTTCCAAGAGAAATTGAATTGCAGGTAGAAAAACTCGAAGATACAGAAACATTTATTGATATACTTCAGCCGAGTTTTCGATTAAATGCTAAAGGACAAATAAAAAGTAATAAAAAGAAAATGCTACACTATTTAGCTGGATATGGGTATCCAAATCAGGAGGTGGCGACAGACTCTTTTGAACAGAGGGTTATGTTACTTGCAGATATGAGACAAGAAAATGCAATCGAAGTTGATAAAACCCATATTTTTGAGCTCCCTATTCCAAGAGAATTTGAGTCTGCAAAAGGGAAAAAAAGAATAACAGTATCATTAGCATATAATCCGGATGTTAGAAAAACAAGAATGGATTACTTGGGAAAAACGATGTCCTTTGAATTAATTAGAGGAAAAAGTTTGGAAGAAGTATATCAAGTATGTGCTTCACAAGCAGGACGTGATGAAGCGGATAAAGCAGAACGATTTGAAGCTAAATATGTTTGTAAAATGGAAGACTGTGGTAAAGCTTTGAGAGAACATGGCACTTTACAAAAAGGGACATTTGAGTTTACAAGGTCTTCATATGGAGACAATTATTATCTAGTTGTTGATTGTAAAAAGAATTGGTCAGAAGAAAAGCAAGACTATGCGTTAGTAGTTACATATCAAGTGGAGGATAAAACCGTAAAATTATACGAATTTTTAAAGAATAGGATTCGTGTTCCACGTAGTAGAGGTCGAGTGTAGAAACTGGCATAATTGAAATATTTGTTGTTGAGATAGCTACTTATAGATACACATTAAAAAAATGGTAAGAAGATTTGTGTATCGATTTATATCCCTTAGTAGTCACTAAGGGCGCACTTCTATACCTACCTATTTGGCAGGTGATGTGCGCCCTCATTTTATTTCGGGAGTTGCGGGATAAATCCCGGTCAAGGCTATACCTTGCGCAGACGAGGTCTGCTATCCATACATTGCGGCAAGCTATTTTCTCTTCTTTTTGCCACGTCCGTTTCCTTTGGCAGATTTGAATGCTGTCGAATACCGTTCCACAATATCCATAAAAGTCTTAAATTCATAAGGATCCATTTTCGTGAAATTTATTTGAAAAAGTTTGCTATATGTCAGCATCTGCTTTTGCGTTATGCTGTCTGCTTTCTGGACTTCCTCACAGGTATCCATGAATTCGTCAAAAACAGTATCATCGCTTCCGGTATTGGAATCTTTTTTATGTAATTCACGCAGATTTTTTGCAATCGCAGAAATATCATTTCCCAACAGATTATCAAAATAATTAGCCTCATCAATGAGAGCTGCCTTTAGTGAGCGCATATAGTGGTCACTATCAGAGAGCGAATATTTGTTTTTTATCATTGCCCGGTTGTGCTCTATGTATTTGTTCATATTACGAATCTGAGCAGATGCTAGATTGTCAACATAGATTTCAAGGTCAGATAAAAAATCAGAAAAATGAGGATCCTTTATCATTTCACAAATCAGCCGTACATTCAGATTGCGTTCTTTTAATAAAGCTATAGTTTCATCATCTAAGCCAAGTTCATCAACCGGGAAAGGATGGCGTTCACGATTTTCTGTAATACCCAGTAAGTAATCACTGGTTACTCCGTAGAATCCAGCCAGAGTAACGATTACATTCACAGTAATCGCATTTTTGGTATCATCGCTCTCGTAGCTGCCTAGAGCAGATTTTGAGATACCAGTTTTTTCTGATAGTTCTACGAGAGATAGTCCTCGTTCGGTTCTTAAATCTTTTAATTTTTCCTGTAGCGTCAATTTACAATTCATAGATTAGAGTCCTTTTTATTTTATAGCAATCGAATCCCTTTTATCATACAACAGAACGTATGTTCATATCAAGGCAAATTTCCAAAAGAGTGGAAATTTTTATTTTTTTGTGCAAAATCCTACATTTCGGATATACGGGAAATGCACTTTGAATTTGAGAAAATCTCTATACAACTTCATGAGCATTCCAAATCACTACCGCATCGGGGAAGTCAGGCGATAATCCGGAAATAATCCGGGGAGCCGGCCAAGAGCGTGATAACGGCACAGTCCAAAACAGTCTATAAGGCTAAAGAACCCAGAGGTTACCTGCCAGGAAATGATGAGGTGAAATGACAAAAATGAATTTGGGATATGGAGGATTTCAAATGGAAGAAAATGAAAAGTTACACAAGATTCGTGTAGAGATTGAAAAAGCAAAACAAGAAAAACAGCAGGCGAAGAGGCAGCTCGTAAGAGCAGAGAATCGGTTGAAGTATCGTGAAAATATGAGCAGAAAGGCAAGAACACACAGATTGATAGTGCTTGGTGCGGTTATGGCACAGTATTTTCCAGAACTGAAAGAGTTATCGGAAGTACAGCTTGGTCAGATGATGGAGCATCTGGATATCAATGCACTTCATGAAGCGTTTTACAAGGCCTTGTCAAATGGCAGGTAGGAGGATTGTTGATGGCGATTTATCATTTTCATGTAACACAGGTTTCCAGAGGAAAGGGACAGTCAGCAATCGCAGCAGCAGCGTATCGAGCCGGTGAAAGACTACAGGATCATTATTATGGAGAATATGCAGATTATACAGCAAAAGGAGGAGTTGTTTACACCGAGATTATAGCTCCTGATTATGTGCCGGAGTCTTTTCATGACAGGGAAACATTATGGAATGCAGTAGAGAAGGTAGAGAAGCATCCCAAAGCACAGCTTGCATATAGCTTTGATTTTGCACTTATGAATGAATTCTCAATGGAAGAAAATATTATTCTTGCAAAAAGATTTATTAATGAGAACTTCATTGCTAAAGGAATGATCGCTGATATGGCGGTTCATAATCCCGACAAAAAGGAAAGAGATAATCCTCATGTTCATGTGCTCTGTCCAATCAGACCAATGAATATGGATGGAACATGGGGAGAAAAACAGAAGAGGGAATATCTCTTTGATGAGAACGGGAAGCCTGTTCTTGACAGTAAAGGACATCAGAAATTCAATGCAGTTCCTAAGACAGATTGGGGAAGACCGGAAACACTTGAATCATGGAGAAAAGCCTGGGCAGACATGGTGAATGAAGAATTTCAGAAAAAAGGAATGCAGGAGAGGATTGATCACAGGAGTTATGAAGCGCAGGGAATTATGCTGATTCCACAGATTCATGAAGGACCAAATGTACGAAAGATGGAAGCAAAAGGAATTCGTACAGAGAAAGGAAGCCTTAATCGTTTGATTAAAGAAATCAATCAGGGAATTCTTTTGTTAAAGGAAAAGGTCAAAGATATTATGGATGTTATTTCTGAACTATCGGAGGAAATGCATAGAAACGAGAAATCCACAAAATCAGATCTTTCGCAGTGCATACAAAAGTATTTTGCAGACAGAAATGAAATGGCTGAATCTTATAGTTATGGAAAAAACAAGGCAAGAAAAACAAATTTGAAGAAAATGGCGGAATTATTGGTTTATCTGGAAGAGCATCATATTTCGACTATTGAAGAATTAAATGAGCATGTGAAAGGTAAGAAAGCGGAGCTTGGAATACTGGGGCAAGTAAATCGTCGGAAGAAAGCGGATATTGCTGGATTCAAGGAAAATCTCAGATATTTAAACTGGTATGAAGAAGGAATCCCGATAATAGGTAAGATTGAAAAAAGAAAATTCAATAAGGCAAAGGAACGCATCAAAGCAGAGAATGGCGATACGCTTCGCAGATATCATATAGCAAAAAGAATTCTCACAGAAAGAGGGATGCTAGGGAAAATGGATAAAAATGTTTTACAGCAGGAAATCTGCAAGCTGGAAAACGAAACAAAAGAGAACTATGCCCAGTATAAGACACTGTCGAAAGATATTAAACAACTTCAGGATATCTGTATGCTTTCTCAGAAACCCAAAGAACAGAAGAAGCAGAAAGCAAAGGAGGAGAAAAGCTTATGAGATTATTTGAAGGCGTAAAAGCTAATGTAACTGCAAGTCAGGCAGCGGCTTATTGTGGATTTACACCTAATAGGTCAAAGATGATTTGTTGTCCTTTCCATAATGATAAGCATCCAAGTATGAAAGTTGATAGGCGGTATTACTGCTTTGGATGTGGAGAACATGGGGATGCTATAGATTTTGTGGCAAAGTACTATGATTTATCGCTTAAAGATGCTGCGATGAAACTGGCAGATGATTTTGGAATTGATTATGACAGGAAAATACCGGCATCTATAGAGATAAAGAGGGCGCAGATAAAACAGAATCAGGAGAGATTGCAAAAAGAGCAGATTCGTGATTTGTGTAAAGAACTGTCGGAATTGCATTCATTTTTAAGAGAAAAGAAGCAACAGCTAGTAACATATGGAAATTTTACAAGCTTGAAATCCTATATTGATGATTTTGAATATGTGGATCATCTCTATGAATATTACATTTTGGAAGCATCGAATCAGACGCGAAAGCAGGAGTATAAGCATATATTGGAGGAGGTTATAAGAATTGAGCGAAAATACGGGAAAGAATACAACGGGCGAAGTATACAGGATGTTGGAATTGTCGGAGAAAAACAAGCCATTTAATACGATTGACAATGCAGTTTTAATATTGAATAATGATCCGTTATTTGCCGGAAATATCAAGGATAATCTTTTCAGGGAAAGAATAGAACTGGATGGAAATATGCCATGGAGCAGGAGCTATGTGGATGTAACGGATAAAGATGATATTCATATAAGGCATTATATAGAAAAGACGTATCACTACAGGAATGATAAGGCTGTGCGTGATGCTATGCAGATTGTGGCAACGGAGAATGAATACCATCCGGTCATAAATTGGTTGAAATCGTTGGAGTGGGATGGCATAGCGCGTGTGCGATATGCATTGCCTCATTTTCTGGGAACATCCGGGAGTGATTATGAGTATGAATGTTTAAAACTATTCATGCTTGGTGCAATCAGCAGGGTGTTCAAGCCGGGATGTAAATTTGAATATATGCTTTGTCTGGTAGGAGGACAGGGAGCAGGCAAATCTACATTTATTCGATTCTTGTGTATGCAGGACAGGTGGTTTACGGATGATATTAAAAGGCTTGATGATGATAAGGTGTATGAGCATCTTATGGGACATTGGATATGTGAAATGGCGGAAATGCTGGCGGTATTGAATACAAAGTACAATGAAGCGACTAAGGCATTTTTAAGCAAACAGTATGACAATTACAGAAAGCCATATGGAACAAGGGCGGAAGATATACCGAGACAGTGTGTCTTTGCCGGGACTTCTAATGTTATTAACTTCCTGCCACTTGACAGGAGTGGAAATCGTAGATTTTTACCTATTATGTGCGATGCATCCAAAGCAGAGGTACATATTCTGGAAAATGAAGCAGAATCCCGTGTTTACATTGAACAGATGTGGGCGGAGATGATGGCTTTATATGGAGATGGGAAAATCTGGTTGAAACTGCCAAAAGAAATCGAAAAGAATCTGATAGAGTATCAGAGACCATTTATGCAGGAAGATACCTGGACAGGATTGATCCAGGAGTGGCTGGATCATACTTCAAATCAAGTGGTCTGTGTGCAACAGATTTATAACGAAGCTCTGAAAGAAATTGGAAAACCGAGAAATAGTGAAGCCAGAGAAATAGGACAGATTATGAATGGAACAGTTTCAGGGTGGAAAGCATATCCCAATCCGAGAAATATCCCTGGGTATGGAAAGCAGCGTGGATGGATGCGAGTGGAAACAAAGTCCGGAAACAGTGACGAAACATTTGTATCTGTGGAGGCAACTCAGATGGAGATACCATTCGATATTGAGAAATAGGGCATTTCAGAGAGTTGGCAATTATAAGATGGAATGAAAATTAAGTTTTGAGAGTCTGTTGCCGGACTTTGTTTCCAGACAATGTTCTGGTAGGCGGACTTGGAAAGGAAAAGGATGAACCAGATTAATTTATATATGGAGAAAAATATAACTCCCAAAGCAATACCAATAATCGTGCCAATGGCTTATCAGGCGATATGTATGTTGAATCAAAAAATAAATGAAGCACAGATGATAACACTTGCATTTTCTAAGGAGAAGAATGTGGCAGAGGAAGTATCGGTTCCTTTGTGGAAACGGTATGCACTTAGTATTCCAGAGGCGGCAAAATACTTTGGCGTTGGAGAAAAAAGATTGTATCAGATTATTGCAGAGAATGAAGGAGCGGATTTTATATTGGAGATTGGATCCCATATAAAAATCAAAAGAGAATTATTTGGTAGGTTTCTGGATAGAGCTACATGTGTGTAGGATATATCAGAATTCTGCCATGGAAAATCGGCGATTTTATTATGTCAAAAGGACTCCCTATATGATATACTTTTCGTATCGGGTAGTCCTTTTCTGATCAAGAAAGGAGACTAACTAATATGAGTGAAAAAAGGAGAGATAGCAAAGGACGTATATTACACAACGGAGAGGTTCAACAGAAAGACGGAAGATATCGATTTAAATATTATGACAGCACAGGAAAAGACAGATATTTATATAGCTGGCGCTTAGACAGGAATGATAAAACTCCGGCAGGAAAGCGTACAGGTCCATCACTAAGAGAACTGGAGAAAAAACTTCAGGCAGATATGTTTGACCACATTGTTACAAATGGCGGAAATCTGACGGTGCTGGAACTGGTTGAGAAATATGTTGCAACACGAACCGGTGTCAGAAATTCTACGAGAGCTGGTTATAAAACTACAATCAATTTTCTCAAAAAAAATCCTTTTGGTAGTAGAAGAATTGATACAGTCAGGATTTCAGATGCAAAGTTATGGCTGATTGGATTGCAACAGCAGCATGGAAAAAGTTATAGTGCGATTCATTCTATAAGAGGTGTGCTTAGACCGGCATTTCGGATGGCTCTAGATGATGATTTAATCAGGCGTAATCCATTTGAGTTTGAATTGGCAACAGTGATTGTTAATGACAGTGTCACGAGAGAAGCCATTACACGGGAACAGGAACGGAAATATCTGGAATTTGTAAAGAATGATGCTCATTTTAAAAGATATTATGAAGGAATCTTTATTCTATTCAAAACCGGACTTAGAATCTCCGAGTTTGTAGGATTAACAATTAAAAATATTGATTTTACCAATCACAAGATTATCGTGGATCATCAGCTTATTCGGACAAGCGATATGACATACATGATTGAAGCTCCTAAGACAGAGAGCGGTGTGAGAGAAATTCCAATGACACCAGATGTTGAGGATGCATTTAGAACAATCATTAAAAATCGCAAGAAACCTAAGGTTGAACCAATGGTGGATGGTTATTCGGGATTCTTATATCTGGATAAGAATGACATGCCGATGGTTGCACTTCACTGGGAAAAATATTTTCAACATATCTTGCAGAAATATAACAATATCTATAGAGTGCAAATGCCAAAGGTGACACCACATGTGTGCAGACATACGTTCTGCTCCAATATGGCGAAAAGCGGAATGAACCCAAAGAGCCTGCAGTATATCATGGGACACTCGGATATCAGTGTTACCTTAAATACTTATACACATGTAAAATTTGAAGATGCACAGGAAGAAATGCGAAAGATACAGGCTGTGTAAACGCACAGGGGCAAAACAAGATTTTATACCCCTGTTTGTGCCCCTAATACTGACGATATTATGCCGGATTATGAGATGATATGCGATTAAATTAAAATGTAAGAAATCTGGAAAGCCAGTAAAATCAATATATACAGACTTATGCGAGGTTATACGAAGATGATAAAAATATTATTTGTTTGCCACGGCAATATCTGCCGTTCCCCTTTAGCCGAGAGTGTCTTTACCTACATGGTAAATTCTCTTGGCTTATCAGACCAGTTCGTCATAGACAGTTTTGCAACAAGTACAGAAGAGATTGGCAATCCTCCCCACAGGGGTACGGTCAATAAGCTTCGTGAGGTTGGCATTCCTCTGGTTCCACACAGAGCGAAGCAGATATCCTGGACTGATTATGCCGATGCGGATTATATCATTGGAATGGATACTGCCAACATCAGGAATTTGAACAGGATGCTCAATAACGATCCGGAGGGAAAAATATACAAGCTTCTCAGTTTTGCAGGATCTGACAGGGATGTGGCAGACCCGTGGTATACGGGTGACTTTGACGCAACGTATGAAGATGTGACGTTAGGGTGCAAGGCATTTCTGGAATATCTGCGGCAGCAGGGGCTGATTTTGTAAATCAATATTAGTAGAAAAATTTAATATTTATTACAAAAAATTCACACCTTTTTTGTTGATTTTATGGTAAAGATATGTATAATTAGAATAGGAGAAGTTGGAAAACTTCTGTTACATATGGATATCGCGTTACCTACAAACGTAGGCGATTATCATAATTTTTAAAGGAAAGAGGTTAATGTAAGATGGCAAAAATCGATTTAAGCAAGTATGGTATTTCCGGAATTACAGAAATAGTATACAATCCCTCTTATGAATTATTATTTGAAGAGGAGACTAAGCCAGAACTCGAAGGTTTTGAGAAGGGTCAGGAAAGTGAACTGGGTGCAGTTAACGTTATGACCGGTATTTATACAGGACGTTCTCCTAAAGATAAGTTCATCGTTGTTGATGAGAATTCTAAGGACACTGTATGGTGGACATCTGATGAATACAAGAACGATAACCATCCTATGACACAGGAAGCTTGGAACGCTGTTAAGGAGATCGCTAAGAAGGAACTTTCCAATAAGAGATTGTTCGTAGTAGATGCATTCTGCGGCGCTAACAAGGATACACGTATGGCTATCCGTTTCATCGTAGAAGTAGCTTGGCAGGCACATTTTGTAACTAACATGTTCATCAAGCCTACTGAAGAAGAATTAGCTAACTTCGAGCCTGATTTCGTTGTTTACAACGCATCCAAGGCTAAGGTTGAGAACTTCAAGGAGTTAGGTCTTAACTCTGAAACATGTGTAGCATTCAATATCACAAGCCGTGAGCAGGTTATCGTAAATACATGGTACGGCGGAGAAATGAAGAAGGGTATGTTCTCCATGATGAACTACTATCTGCCATTAAAGGGCATCGCTTCTATGCACTGCTCAGCTAATACAGATATGAACGGCGAGAATACAGCAATCTTCTTCGGTCTGTCTGGTACAGGTAAGACTACACTTTCTACAGATCCTAAGCGTCTTCTGATCGGTGATGACGAGCATGGTTGGGATGACAACGGCGTATTCAACTTCGAAGGTGGATGCTACGCTAAGGTTATCAACCTTGATAAGGATTCTGAGCCTGATATCTACAATGCTATCAAGCGTAATGCTCTTCTTGAGAACGTTACTCTGGATGCAGCAGGCAAGATTGATTTCAACGATAAGAGTGTAACAGAGAATACTCGTGTATCTTATCCTATCAACCACATTCAGAACATTGTTCGCCCTATTTCTTCTGCACCAGCAGCTAAGAACGTTATCTTCCTGTCAGCAGATGCATTCGGCGTACTTCCTCCAGTATCTATCTTAACTCCTGAGCAGACACAGTACTACTTCCTGTCTGGTTTCACAGCTAAGTTAGCTGGTACAGAGCGTGGTATTACAGAGCCTACACCTACATTCTCAGCTTGCTTCGGACAGGCATTCCTTGAATTGCATCCTACAAAGTATGCAGAAGAGCTTGTTAAGAAGATGGAGAAGAGTGGAGCTAAGGCTTACTTGGTAAATACAGGATGGAACGGAACAGGCAAGCGTATCTCTATTAAGGATACTCGTGGTATCATCGATGCTATCCTTAGCGGAGCTATTTTAAGTGCACCTACAAAGAAGATTCCTATGTTCAACTTCGAAGTTCCTACAGAACTTCCTGGCGTAGACTCAGGTATTCTTGATCCTCGTGATACTTATGCAGATGCTTCTGAATGGGAAGTTAAGGCAAAAGACCTTGCATCCAGATTCGTTAAGAACTTTGCTAAGTATGAAGGCAATGATGCTGGTAAGGCTTTAGTTGCAGCAGGTCCTCAGGCATAATTGAATTTGTAATGATAGAATATACAGGGTATGGCATAGTTCATACCCTGTTTTTCTATATCGAAAAATGAAAAAATCTGTGTAGCGTTAATAATTAACAGTTACACAGATTTTTGTTTTATATAATGATTAGAATGTTGGGACAAGAGTCTCAAACTATATGATGCCTGCGGATTGTGGAAGACTTTTTCCTGGCATCATATTAAATTACTTAGATAACATCTCAATATCTTCATAGAAATTCGGATAGGAGATTGTTACACAGTCGGCATCCTGAATTTCAGTAACTCCATCTGCTGCCAATGCGCCGATGGCAAAGCTCATGGCAATGCGGTGGTCTTTTTTTGTGTTGATAGAGGCTCCATGTAATTGTTTACCACCATGGATGATCATACCATCTTCGGTTGCTTCAATGTCACAACCCATTGCTTTGAGGTTTGTGACAACTGTGTCAATTCTGTTTGATTCTTTGACTTTTAATTCAGTGGCATCCTTGATGACTGTGGTTCCGTCAGCATAGGCGGCAGCCACAGCAATCATAGGAATCTCATCTATCAGGGTAGGAATGATTTCTCCTCCTACGGTAACTCCGTGAAGGGAAGAGGAACGTACCAACAAATCAGCAGTAGGTTCGCCGTTATCACAATTTTCATTTAAGTAAGTGATGTCAGCTCCCATTTCTTTGAACACACGTATAATACCATCTCTGGTAGGATTGATTCCTACATTTTTAAGAAGTACTTCAGAATCAGGTACTAACATAGCAGCAGCGATAAAATAAGCGGCAGAAGAAATATCACCGGGTACTTTTACCTGTCTGCCTTCTAATTGAGGCTCTGGATGAATTGTAGCAGTTACCCCCTGACTGGTTACATCTGCACCGAAATATTGTAGCATGATCTCTGTATGATTGCGGCTCAAGGTAGGTTCTGCCACACTGGTTTCACCCTGCGCATACAGCCCGGCTAACAGCACACAGGATTTTACCTGTGCAGAGGCTACGGGAGATTGGTAATGAATACCCTTTAGGGCAGTTCCCTCAATGTGAAGCGGCGCGCAGCCATTGCCATTTACAGATACAATATGTGCACCCATTTCTGACAGTGGTGTGATGATTCGTTTCATGGGACGAGTCTGTATGGAGGCATCCCCTGTCAGGGTAACATCGAAATTCTGGGCTGCCAGAATACCGGAGATCAGTCTGGTGGTAGTTCCGCTATTGCCGCAGTCAAGCACATCTGCAGGTCTGCTCAGACCATGAAGTCCTTTGCCATGGACAAGTATTGTATCTTTTGTCCTTTCAATGGGAATTCCCATGCTGCGGAAGCATCCGATGGTAGAGAGACAGTCGGCACCTTCCAGAAAGTGTGTGATCTCGGTAGTGCCCTGCGCCAGTGATCCAAACATTACTGCCCGGTGGGAGATGGATTTATCACCGGGAACAGAAACGGTTCCGCGTAGGTGATTCTTTTTATTTAACTGCATGTTTTTTATTTCCTTTCATATACTGTATAGTTCAAATCCTGTAAAAGGGTGATGGCTTCGTCAAGTGAGGCCTGTTCATAGAATTCGACCTGCAGAACACCTTCTTCAAATTCACGGTTATGGACGATACCGATATTTTTGATAGATATATCGGCTTTTGCCAGAAGTGTTGCAATCGTAGCAATCGCACCTGCTTCATCGGGAATGTCCAGATAGCAGCCGAATACTTTCTTGATAGGACCTCTGGACTGGTTGGTGAAGGAATCGCGATATTCTTTGGATTCAGTAAACAGATCATAGGCGTAGCCCTGTTTTCTGGAACGAACAGCCTGACTGATATCCTGAAGTGATTCAATATAATCGTCCAGCAGATCTGCAATGTTCCTGGAGTTGGTCATGCAGATCGATTCCCACATCTGTGGGGAGGAGGATGCAATTCGGGTAATATCTTTGAAACCTCCGGCAGCTACCAGTTTCATGGTTCCTTCTTTCGTGTCGTGATCGTGTACCAGATTTACCAGCGCAGCGGCTATTAAATGAGGGACATGACTGATTGCAGCGGTAACATAATCGTGCTTATCACAGGTAATGACCAGAGGAATAGCACCGATGGCCTGTACCAGATCTCGATAAAAGGTCAGATCCCCTTCGGAAGAAGATTCTGTTGGTGTGAGGATATAGAAAGCATTCTCCAGAATAATGGGATTGGCGTTGTCAAAACCGGATTTTTCACTGCCAGCCATAGGATGACCGCCGATGAACTGACGTTCCAGCCCCAGTTCTTTTACTTTGGCATGGATAGATGATTTCACACTGCCGACATCTGTAAGCAGGGTATCCGGAGCCAGATAAGGTTTTAACTGTGTCAGATTTTCATTGTTGACCGAGACAGGGGCACATAGAAAAATCATATCACATGAATGAAAATCATTGCCGATGGAATCAGTGGCAGCATCAGCAATTCCCTCTGACAGAGCATTCTGAGTCATGTTTACATTTGTGTCATATACCAGAATGTGACAGTCGGGCTGTATTTTACGGATGGCCTTGGCAATGGAGCCGCCGATAAGACCCAGTCCGATGAATCCATAAGAATTACGTTTCATGAATGTAGTCTCCTTTATGCAGGCATTTGCTGGATGTGCAGATGCCAATCGTTCTGTATTTATAGTATACACACTTTAACGCACTAAAGTCAATAGCAGAAGTTAGAACATTGTACTGAAAATTAACATAATATTTTGGATAAAATGTTATGTACAAAATACACAATACAACTTGAATATACAGACAATATATTGTAAAATTTATTTAAAGGTGTACGAAAATAAATACAATTCATATAATGTATGAATAAATTTAAACAACACCAAGATAATTCAGAAAGAAATATCGTAAGAATTTTACAAAAATATCAAACAGGAGGTAGCTACTATGAATGTTTACACCACAGACAAGGTCAGAAATGTAGTTCTATTAGGTCATGGAGGGGCGGGCAAGACCAGCCTCGTAGAATCTATGGCATACTTGGCAGGCATTACATCCAGAATGGGCAGAGTCGAGGATGGTAATACGGTAAGTGATTTTGGAAAAGAAGAACAGAAACGTAAGATTTCAATTAGCACTACTGTTGTGCCGATTGAATGGGAAGGTGTAAAGATCAATGTATTGGATACACCTGGATATTTTGATTTTATCGGTGAAGTAGAAGAGGGCATCAGTGCAGCAGATGCAGCGATTATCGTTGTATCAGGCAAGGCTGGTGTAGAAGCCGGAACGGAAAAGGCATGGGAGTTGTGTGAAAAATATAAGCTTCCCCGCATGATCTATGTTACAGATATGGATGTGGATAATGCATCTTTCAAGAATGTAGTGGAAACATTAACAGAAATGTATGGTAAGAAGATTGCACCATTCCATTTCCCGATTCGTGAAAATGAGAAATTTGTGGGCTATATTAATGTAGTCAGTGAAAATGCAAACCGCTGGGTAGGCAAGGAAGTAGAAGAATGTGAGATTCCTGACTACAGCAAAGATAATCTGGCTCTTTATAAAGATACATTGATGGAAGCTGTTGCAGAAACCAGTGAAGAATTTATGGAACGCTATTTTGGCGGTGAGACGTTCACTGAGAATGAGATCAGAGCTGCATTGCGCACGAACGTCATTGACGGTTCGATCGTACCAATCAGTATGGGCTCTAATACATTGTGTCAGGGTACATATACTTTGCTGGATGATATTGTGAAATATCTGCCAAGCCCTGAAAACAAGGAGCTGGCTGGTATTAATATGAAAACAAATGAGATTTTCCAGGCAAACTATGACTTTTCCAAGGCAAAGTCAGCCTATGTGTTCAAGACTATCGTAGATCCGTTCATCGGAAAGTATTCGTTGATCAAAGTGTGTTCGGGTGTATTCAAGCCTGATGATATGATCTATAACAAGGACAAGGATATTGAGGAAAAAGTCAGCAAACTCTATGTACTTCAGGGCAGCAAGCCAATCGAAGTACCTGAACTGCATGCAGGTGACATTGGAGCAATTGCAAAACTGACAGCGGCAAGAACCGGTAATACGTTGTCTACCAAGGCAAATATCATTGAGTATGGTAAGTTCGAGATATCCAAACCATACACATCCCTTCGTTATAAAGTGCCGAATAAGGGAGATATTGATAAAGTAGCACAGGCACTTCAGAAGCTTTCCCATGAGGATCAGACCTTGAAGGTAGTTAATGATACAGAGAACAGACAGTCACTGTTATATGGCATTGGTGAGCAGCAGCTTGAGATTATCCAGAGCAGATTGCTGAATGAATATAAGTGTCAGATCGAACTGAGTAAACCGAAGGTAGCGTTCAGAGAAACAATCAGGAAAAAAGCGGATGTAGAATATAAATATAAGAAGCAGTCCGGCGGACATGGACAGTACGGTCATGTAAAGATGCGCTTCGAGCCATCTGGTGATCTGGAAAAGCCGTATGTATTTGAGCAGGAGGTCGTAGGCGGCGCAGTTCCGAAGAATTTCTTCCCGGCAGTAGAGAAGGGTTTACAGGAATCGGTTGTGAAGGGACCTCTGGCTGCATATCCTGTAGTTGGTGTAAAAGGTGTGCTCTATGATGGTTCATATCATCCGGTAGATTCCTCGGAAATGGCATTCAAGATGGCAACAATCCAGGCATTTAAGAAGGGCTTCATGGAGGCAGGTCCGATTCTGTTAGAACCGATCATGAACCTGAAGGTAACAGTACCTGACAGATACACAGGTGATGTTATGGGAGATCTGAACAAGAGACGAGGTAGAGTCCTTGGTATGAATCCTGTAGGCAACGGTAAGCAGGTTGTAGAGGCAGATATCCCTATGATGGAGTTAAGTGGGTATTGTACAGTGCTTCGATCCATGACTGGTGGTAGGGGCAACTATGAATACACATTTGCAAGATATGAACAGACTCCAAGTGATATCCAGGAAGCAGAAGTAAAAGCCAGAGCAGCCAAAGTAGCTGAAAATAATGAAGAATAAGTAGAAGAGTTTAGGCACGCCGCAGGTCGTGTCAGTTCGGTCTCTTTGCCACTTACGTGATGTAAGAGTTTCTAAGCTACAGTCACCGAACTGACATGACCTGCGGCTGTATATAGAAATTTTTCATATCTAATGCTGGTGAGTTATATCGCTTGTTATAAGACTTGCTTTAGGCAGCGTAACCTAGAACTAGGAGCAACTTCAAGATTATAGTTGTAATATACAGGCGGTTTAACTCGCCAGTTAGTATATGGCACTGTAGAAAAACTCAGAGGTTTCGTAAAAAGACCCTCTGCGAGTGTCGGCGCTTAGGTCGCAGGGGCAATAAGCCACTGCAACCTTAGGCGTCCGCTACATCGAGCAGCGGAGTGGAAACGTGTCTTCGCACGAAATATCTGAGTTTTTAATTATATCCTATAAAAGGGCGAGATAAAACGCCGTGACTAGAACTTATTTTAAGTTTGCATTTCTCCGCCTAATCTTGACAAGCTCCACCCTGACATTGTACGATACCCTAAGAAATGGGAAAAGTGGAGATAAAAACATGCACAAGAACACGAAACGAATACTGACAGCATTGTTTTTCATAGCAGCATGTGCCGCTGCGTATTTCATCATAGTCAGAGGGCAAAATAACAAAAATGCATCCACACAGATATTTGCCATGGATACCTACATGGAATTGACAGCCTATGGTAAAAACTCTGAAGATGCAGTCAGGGCTGCTAAAGAAGAAATTGAGAGACTGGATGCACTTTTATCCACCGGCAATGAGAAGAGTGAGATTAGTCAGCTTAATAAGAATAAGAAAGGACAGATATCAGCAGATACGCAGTATTTACTGAATCGTTCCCTTACTATTTATGAAGAAACGGATGGAGCTTTTGATATTACAATATATCCAGTCATGAAAGCATGGGGATTTACAGGAGAAGAACATCGGATACCGGATGAGGAAGAATTACAGGATTTACTGCAGCTTGTAGATGCCTCCAGACTACAATATGATGCCAACACGCAGACGCTTACACTGCCAGAGAAAGTAGAGATTGATTTTGGCGGCATTGCCAAAGGCTATACTTCTCAGAGAGTTGCACAGATCATGCAGGAATATGACATAACGAGTGCTATTTTAAATTTGGGAGGTAATGTGCAGCTTGTTGGAGCGAAGCCGGATGGCAGCTCATGGAAGGTGGCAATTAAAAGTCCTGATGAACAGGAAGAATACCTGGGAGTGCTGTCTGCAAAGAACAAGGCGATCATCACATCCGGAGGTTATGAACGCTATTTTGAAGAAAATGGCAGGAAGTACCATCACATCATAGATCCTAAGACAGGAATGCCGGCCTATAATGGTTTACAGTCTGTAACAATTGTCAGTGAAGATGGTACGTTGGCAGATGGACTTTCCACCGCACTGTATGTCATGGGAACAGAAGAGGCGGTTAAGTTCTGGCAGGATCACAGTGATGAATTTGATGCCATTTTGTACACGGATGATGGAACTCTCTACGTTACAGAAGGAATTGCAGATACTTTTACTTCCAGCCATTCCATTACAGTTCTTGAAAAAGCAGTTGCATTTTAAATGGCACTATGCTAGAATATTTTCAGATTTGTAATATGTTAACAACCGTGATAAGGAGTAGTAGAGGCACAATTTTTTTTCAGAGAGCTGTTATTTTGGTGCGAGACAGCAGAGAGACACCTTGAACTCGCCTTGGAGTTCTCACAGTGAAGCCTGACAGGAATAGTTGTGAGCGGGACTTCCCGTTACAGAAGCATAAGCGCAGATACAGAATCTGAAACAGAGTGGTACCGCGGATAGATATAATCTCTTCGTCTCTATATTATTTTTTTATAGAGACGGAGTTTTTTTATTTCACGGCATATGCCTATCATGGTGCATAACGAACAATGTATGAAAAAGGAGTCATGAAAAATGAGCAGAGAGTATTCTCCAAAAGAAATTGAAAAAAAATGGCAGGATATCTGGGATAATGAAGAGGCATTTAAGGCAACTCTCGATAAGTCCAAGCCAAAATATTATGCATTAGTTGAGTTCCCTTATCCTTCAGGACAGGGGCTTCATGTAGGTCATCCAAGACCATATACAGCAATGGATATCGTATCCCGTAAGAAGAGAATGCAGGGCTACAATGTCCTTTTCCCAATGGGATGGGATGCATTCGGTCTTCCTACAGAGAACTATGCGATCAAGAATAAAATTCATCCCAAGATCGTAACCAAGAACAATGTGGCACATTTCAAGGAACAGTTAAAGTCATTAGGTTATTCTTTCGACTGGTCAAGAGAGATCAACACAACAGATCCTTCCTATTATAAATGGACACAGTGGATCTTCTTACAGCTTTTCAAGAAGGGATTGGCTTATAAGAGTGAAATGCCGATCAACTGGTGTACTTCCTGTAAGGTAGGTCTTGCAAATGAGGAAGTTGTAAACGGTGTATGCGAGCGTTGTGGCGCTCCTGTTATCCGTAAGATGCAGTCCCAGTGGATGTTAAAGATCACAGATTATGCAGAGAAGCTGATCGAAGGTCTGGATCATGTAGACTATATCGAGAAGGTTAAGGTTTCCCAGAAGAACTGGATCGGCAGAAGCGAAGGTGCAGAAGTTAACTTCAAGTTAAGTGGTAAGGATGAGGCACTGACCGTATATACAACCAGACCTGACACTTTATTTGGTGCTACTTACATGGTAATTTCTCCTGAGCATCCTATGATCGATAAGTATAAGGACGAGATCAGCAATTATGATGAGATTCTTGCATATCGTGCACAGGCAGCAAGAAAGTCTGATTTTGAGAGAACAGAGCTTGCCAAGGATAAGACAGGTGCATGTATCAATGGAATTACAGCAGTGAACCCTGTAAATGGCAAGGAGATTCCTATCTGGGTATCTGATTATGTATTAATGTCTTATGGTACAGGTGCTATCATGGCAGTTCCTGCACATGATGACAGAGACTGGGATTTCGCCAAGAAGTTTGATCTGCCTATCATTGAAGTAGTAGCAGGTGGTGATGTACAGAATGCAGCATTTACAGATGTAGCAACTGGTAAGCTGTGCAACTCCGGTTTCCTGGATGGAATGGAAGTTAAGGATGCCAAGAAGGCTATTATTGAATGGCTGGAGGAAAAAGGCATTGGACATAAGAAAGTTAATTATAAGCTTCGTGACTGGGTATTCTCACGTCAGCGTTACTGGGGCGAACCTATTCCTATTGTGAAGTGCCCTTGCTGTGGTTATGTTCCAATTGATGAGAGTGAACTTCCCCTGAAGCTTCCTGAAGTAGACAGCTATATGCCTACAGATACAGGTGAATCACCACTTGCAGCTATGCGTGACTGGGTAGAGACTACCTGTCCTAAGTGTGGAGGTAAAGCTGAGAGAGAGACAGATACTATGCCTCAGTGGGCTGGTTCTTCCTGGTATTTCTTAAGATATATCGATCCTCATAATGATGAGGCTTTTGCAAGCAAAGAAGCAATTGACTACTGGATGCCTGTAGACTGGTACAATGGTGGTATGGAGCATACAACACTTCACTTACTCTATTCCAGATTCTGGCACAAGTTCCTTTATGATCAGGGACTGGTATCCTGCCCTGAACCATATATGAAGAGAACTTCTCATGGTATGATCCTTGGTGAAAACAATGAGAAGATGTCAAAATCCAGAGGAAATGTTATCAACCCGGATGATATTGTAAACGAGTTCGGCGCAGATACACTCAGAACCTATGAAATGTTCATCGGTGCATTTGAATTAAGTGCATCATGGAGCATGGAAGGTGTTAAGGGTTGTAGAAAGTTCCTGGAACGTGTATGGAAATTACAGGACATGCTCATCGAGGGAGACAGCTACAGAGAGAATCTTGAGACTAAGATCCATCAGACGATCAAGAAAGTATCAAACGATTTTGAAAATCTGAAATTCAATACAGCAATCGCAGCTATGATGTCTCTGGTAAATGATTTCTATAAGGAAAAGAGCATCAATAAGGCAGAATATGCAACCCTGATTCTTTTACTGAATCCTGTAGCACCTCATATGACAGAAGAATTATGGGAGTCAATCTATGGTGGCAGAGCATATCAGCAGAAGTGGCCTGAGTATGAAGAAGCCAAGACTGTAGAGTCTAATGTAGAAATTGCAGTACAGATCAATGGTAAGGTTAAGGCAACTCTTGGAGTAGCACTTGACGAGGATGAAGAATCTGTTAAGGCAAAGGCGCATGCAATTCCTGCAATTGCAGAGCTTATGGCTGGTAAGAATGTAGTAAAGGAAGTCTACGTAAAGGGCAGAATCCTGAATATCGTAGTGAAATAAGTCGTATGATTACTTTAATGAATCATCGGGAAATACAATATCATGCACAGAAGCTGTGGGAAGCTGAAAACATTGATGCAGACCAGTCAGCGCAAAGTATGTTTGAACAATGGTCGATACAGCCACAGCGTGAGGCAGCACAGAACCTGATGCAGTGGCTTGCAGATACAGGAAAGGGCGTATTTCAGGAAGACCTGATACTGGATTATGGGCTGGACTGTCTGAGGCTGTACCTGCTGTTTGAAAAGACTCCCAAGGCAGATGATCCCTATCTGGATACCTGGGAAGAGTGCAGTCTGGAAGGACTGTACAAATTCCTGGGTAAGTTCAGGCGATTGATTCTGGCAACGATGCAGTGGAATGAACAGGGTGGATATGCAGACAAAGAAGTCGGGGATTTACAAAGAGAGCTTGGACAGATCAAATGTGAGATGCTGATGCATTTTGCAAAAGGAAATACGATGCCTGATCGTCATAATGCACTTTCAGTATTGATGACGGGAGTTGGCAGAATTCAGAAATCATTAGATACAGGCTCTGTGCTGCGCAGTATGCATACTCATGATCTGGAAACAGCAGTTCCACACCATGGACAGGATGCGGCAGCAAAAGCACAGCCTAATGGTCAAATTTTGAAATTGTGCAGAGAACTGGTTATTTTACTGGCACCTTTTGCTCCACATTTATCAGAAGAATTGTGGCAGACTATGAAACAGAAGGAAAAGTCAGTGTTGCAGATGCAGTGGCAGGATGTACAGTGGAGGCGGCAGTCGGTGACGATTCCTGTGCAGGTAAATGGCAGAACACGCAAGACGATACAGGTCGGCGCTAATGCATCGCAGGAAGAATGTTTACAGTTTGCCAAAGAGTCTGTAATAAAGTATTTAGACCAGGATGCGGATTACAGGTGCATTTATGTAGCTAATAAAATTGTGAATTATGTAAAGAACTCAGAGAATAAGTAACTCTGGGTTCTTTTTTATATATAAATTTTTGCTGTTTTTGAAAATGTTTATAAAATTTACTATACAATTCTGAAAATTAATAGTATAATAAGCGTAAATAGGTAACATAAAACATTTGCAATAAATAAAAACAGAAAACTATGAGAGAAGTATTGGTAGACAGGCGAGTGGCTCTGTATAGTGAAGAAGAGAGTAAGTCCAGAGCTGACAGGGAGATTATAGATTCTCTGGTACAGGGCAATCTGGAGCTTACAGTACCGCTTGCAAAAGAAATTTATTACAAAATTAAATTATATGATATTGAGTTTGAGTCTATGCTGGGGATCGATTTTCTGGATAGCCTGACGGAAATATTAACAGAAGAACAGATGCGGAGTATTCGCAGGCAGGTTGCTTCCCTGAAACGCAGAGAAGATAATAAACAGAAATTGTTTGCCAGAAACAAAGGCATGCTTGTTTTTGTATTTGCACTTGTGTTCTGCATTTGCTTTGCATACTTTAACTGGAATGTATTTCTGGACATGAAGACGAATTATGATACTTATCTGTTACAGGAGAAAGTAAAGGAAGACGCCAGGACAGCGAGACTTGCACAGCGTTGGCAGGATAGAAAAGAAGCAGAGGCGCTGGCAAAAGCCATGGAAGAAGAACAAACGGCACTTGCGTCATCGGTTACAGAAGTGAAACCGGAAATATTGGGGAAATTTCAACAGCTATATTCTGAAAATCAGGATTTCTCGGGATGGCTTACGATAGATGGGACTAAAATTGATTATCCTGTTATGTCCAGACAGAATGATAATAATTATTATCTGGACAAAAATTTTACCGGGGAAAAAGATAAAAACGGGTTATTGATTCTTGACTATCGCTGCGATGTAATGCAGTCAGGACAGAATCTGATCATTTATGGTCATAATATGAGATCTGGCGTTATGTTTGGAACTTTAAAGAAATATAAGGATAAACAGTTCTGTAAAGAACATCCGACAATTCATTTTGATTCACTATATGAAGAAAATGAGTATAAAGTAGTAGCAGCAATGCTTTCAGAAGTTGCTTATGCGGATGAAGATGTATTTCGATATTATGATGCAATTGATATGAGCACGGAACAGGAGTTTGAAACTTTCAAAGATAATATTTCAGGGAATGCGCTTTATATGATGGATGAATTGTCGTATGGTGATTCCTATTTGATTCTTTCAACCTGTGACAGATATAAAGAAGATGGACGATTTGTTGTGATCGCCAAAAAAATACAGAAGTAAGAGGGGACTTATATGTATCGGAGACTGAAAAATTTACTTGGAGTGAGCTTGATTATTTTTGCAATTCTATTGTCGCAGATACCTATGCCGGAGGTACGGGCTGATGGTGACGATATAGATACAGAACAAACTTCTCAGGACGCTGAGGCAGTACAGCAGGATGCAGATGGAGCAACACCGGCTGCCAATTCCATGGACGTGACTGTTACGTTAGTATATGGTATATCAGGAGAAAGTAATAAAATTTTAACATTGCCGGCAGGAAGTATGATCCCTGAAAGTGAAATTAAAATTACTTTGAGTGATAATAGTGAATCAACGTTGGAGAATGGTAGAACATATACATTGAAAAATGGCAAAACATATACTTTTTATGGATGGTATACACAGCCAGATCAGAATGGCTCGGCCTGGAATTTTAATAGTACGGTTAGCGAAGATAAAACATTATATGCTGCATGGTACAGCTCTGAAACGTATGTAATTACATATCATGCAGATAAAGCCGATGCTAAAGAGGATAAGGAACAAATTGTATCGGCTAATGCAGGTAAAACAATTCCCAAACCAGATCATACACCTGTTCGGAAGGGATGGGTATTTGATAAGTGGACATATAAAGATGGAACAGAAGTCGATTTCAGTATTGTCGTGACAGAGAATTTAGATATTTATGCCAGCTGGATAGAAAAAAATTATAATGTAACGTTCGATATGAATGGTGGAAACTATATACCAAATAGCGGAACGGAACAGAGCAGGATTGTTTTAACTGTTCCGGCTGATTCTACTATTGATCCTAACAGTTATCCTTCTGATACGAATGGGGCTTTTTCGTATGGAACATATAAGACAGACAGTAATTGGTATACAGATCAGACATGTACAAAAGTATTTGATTTATCAAAAACAATTAACAAGGATATGACATTATACAAAAGATGGAGCTACAGAAATGATGAAGGCTTTACTTTAAGTGCTGATGGAACTGTGCTGTACTTATTTGATGGAACACAGGAAAGCGTGGTTATACCGACAATGGTAATGACAATAGTGACAGATGCTTTTCCGGATATGAAAAATATTAAGCAGATCACGCTGCCTCCGCGAATTAAGGATATACAGATTAATGCATTTAGCGGTATGAATGCAGCATCTTTTGTTACAAGAGATATATACATATATTCATCATCAGATGGGACATATGATTCAAAAGTAAATGGAGAAGAACTGGCAAAAACATATGAACATTTTATTTATAAACCTACAACAGCGGACACGGACAATCCAACATCTGCGAAGGTTACAAAAATAACCTGTTCATTGGCTGATATAGATAGAGGAACGGATTCTGATGGGACACCATTATATCCCAAGGTAACATTGCCGTATGATTTGGAAGATGGAAATTATTATTTGACTTTGGCTGAAGATGAAACACAGGTTCATATTGCAGATCTGCTGAAAAAGGCAGGATATAATACGGACAGCAATTATGTATATTATATGAATATTGAATTAAAAAAGGTGGGAGCTGCTGACTCATATAAGGTAGCCTGGAAAAATGGAACAATGACAATTACAATGCCATTACCTAAATCATGGTATGGAAGGGATACGAGCAAAATAAAAATGTTTGCTGTATCACAGGATTATTCTACTCTGGATTCTGTTACGACCAAAGATTTTAACAATAATATTTTTTCATTTGAACCACCTCATTTTTCTGAATATGCACTGGTGTATACGGGAACAATAAATGTAAACCCAAGTAAGCCGGATAACAACGGTGGCAATTCCGGAAATAATGGAGGTTCTGGTAACTCAGGGTCTTCTGGCAATGGAGGTTCATCGGGCGGTGGAACTTCTACGAATGGAGGCGGTACATCAGGAAATGGCGCTACAGGAGTTACAACACCTGATATTACACAGATTTCAACACAGCCTACAGGTGGTGACACTGTACAGCCTGCTGGAACATCCACGGCAGAAACAACTCCTTCAGAAACAAATGCGACCGGGACAGGGCATGTAAAGGATTCCACTCCCAAGACAGGAGATCCACTGGAGTACAGGACATTGATGGTATGTGGACTTTTCTCTATGGGTGTGTTGATGATACTCATTGGAAATAAGAAGAAAACTTCTGCATTTTCTCGATATCGTCGGGGGTAGAATATTTTTGAATTACAGAATAGATTAATTTCATTTCGCTTTTATCAAAAGAAATGTTGTTTTCTTTGCTTAATTTAGATAAGGACAGCAAAAAAGGCAGCATTTCTTTTTGTGTTAATTTGGAACTTTGTATTACTAATTTCTCTAAAAAAAGAAGTTTGGATTTATCAATATCTTTTAATGCCGGATCATCCATCCATTCTTTTCCGTTCATATTAAATTCATTCCTTTCTGTTATTTATTTTTTATCTTTCATAAAATTCATCATATCAGAAAAATTGATTCCGCTGTTCATCATATTTTCCAGATTGGATAAATCGGGGAAAGTACCGGAAGCATCACTGTCATTTGATATATTTTGCATCATTTCCATCACTTGCTGCATCTCACGGACGTTATCCATGGTATGCATGAGGTTAATAACCTGCTGAAAGCCTTTTTCCTCTTCTGGAGCCAGATATTTGTGAACAGCGTGATAAATGGTTTCAAGGTCAGGTGGTTCTTTGCTGCAGGCAGATAATGCTGCACTGGCAGGACGTATATTCTGGTGTATGAGGCTGATCGTATATTGCAATTCCATATATTTGATCATAATGGGAAGCATTGGAAGTTGATCCACATCCATATATGGCAGCAGAGATTTCAATATTTGAATATGATTATTGGTGTAAAAGTGATCAAAAATGAGCACATAGTCATTATCATTTTCCTGTTCCTCCATAATGCCTCCAATTAAACTGTCAATCATTGTATCTTATGAGGTAGACATAGGATATATGTCTGGCAAAACCAATGGGTTCAAAATACTTGAACCCATTGGATAGATTATTGATGGATTAGCAGCATCCGCAACCGTTGTTGTTACCACATCCGCCACAGAAGAAGAGGAGGATGATCCAGATCCAGCTGTTGCAGCAGTTGTCGTTATTGTTGTTACCGCATCCGCAGCCATTATTGAAGAAGCCACAATTGTTACCGCATCCACCGCAACATGACAGAAGGAGAATAATCCAAATCCAGTTACTGCAGTTGTTGCCACATCCATTGTTAGAAATAGTTTGATTGCATCCGCAATTGCTTGCTGATAAGTCACTCATGTTGAGTACCCCCTAAAAGGTTTTTCTATATCTTATGTGAAAAGAGATGATGTGTTACAAAGTAATTTTTAAAAATGATGCTGGTTTAGAAAAAAATAGAACAAAATAAACATATAATTACGAAAACACTTGAAATAAACTGAAAATATAGTAAAATAATAATATATATGTAAACTAATTAAAGAATCAGATTATGTTAAATGGCAAAAGAGAAGCAGGAAGGAAGTATGCAGAGTGGATTTGCAATGGACCATTGATGGCAGACGTTTCCGGACGCCGGAGGAATATGAGGCAGCGAAACGTGATAAACAGCTCATTGATTCCATTACACGTGACTTGAAATTAAATAACCCAAAGGATATCGAGAAGCTGTACCAACAATTGAAGAGCAGTCAAATAGAGTTTGAATCCATTGTGGGCAGACAATTTGACGACAATATTTATGAACTGCATAGAAGAGTTCAGGAAGAACAGGAATTAAAACAGGAAGAGATCAAACGCAAAAAAGAGGAACGTATGCGGAAGAAAGAACAAAAAAAGAACGTATCGGTTTCCTCAAAAAGAGAAAAAGTCAGGTTAGAAGACTTATCACCTGAGATGAAGAAGGAAGTTCTTCAGGAAATACGTAAGAAAGAGAAAAGACGAAAACTTCTGATTGGAGCATGCATTCCTGTTTGTGTAATATGTTTCGGCTATTTTGTGTTCTATTATCAGTCATCAGCAAAGAGTACAAACGAGTTTGAAGCACTGGCGGCACTTAAAAATACGGCTGTTAGTTCACAGGTGATCTTACATAAAACTTCGGCAGAAAATGCTGAGACTTTAAGTGTTTTGCCAGAATATGAAACATTATATAGTAAGAATAAAAAACTAATTGGATGGATAAAAATTGACGATACAATAATTGATTATCCTGTTATGCAGACTGTCAACAATGAATATTATCTAAATCATAATTTTAATCAGGAGGAGGATAAAAATGGATGCATTTTTATGGACTATCAATGTGATGCAGTAAATGGATGTGATAACATTATTCTTTACGGACATCATATGCAGTCTGGAAAGATGTTCGGTACTTTGAATAAATATAGCAGTGAAGCATATTATGAGGAGCATCCGAAAATACAGTTTGACACAATATATAACAAAGGGGAATACGAAGTAATGTATGTATTCCGCTCAAAGGTCTACTCGGAAGAAGAAGTGACCTTTAAGTATTATCAATTTATCAATGCCGGTTCAGCAAAGGAATTTGATTCTTATATGAATGAGATGGCGGCATTGTCATTATATGACACTGGAGTAACTGCAAACTATGGCGATAAGCTGTTGACCTTATCTACCTGTGATTATCAGGAGAATGAAGGACGGTTTGTAGTTGTGGCTAAAAGGGTGAATTAAAATGGGGAGATGCAACATGACAAAGAACACAACAAAGAAAAGAAAAAGAAAGAACATGAAGATGCGCAGGACAGTTCGTAAGACAATTGCTGCAATCTTTATGATCATGGCAGTGGTAGTAGCGGCAATACCTGTGGAACAACTGGGTACAATGCAGGCAAAGACAACTAAAAGAAATACAGTAAACATGGACCAACTGTATGATGAGTATGATAATGATATGTCAGATACTTCATCCGGACGGAGTAAAGATGATGCTAATATTTTAAAAGAAGCTTCCGGCAATGTAAGTGATTTTATAAGCTATTCAAAAAAAACAACGCATGACACAGGAAATAGCACTACAGATGCAAAATATCAAACTGTGAAGGTTACCGCGAATGATGATGGTACATATTCATTGAACAGGGAGTTTCTGGTGGATCCAAGAAACCAGGGCAGTGGTCATGTAATCGTAGGATATTCATCGGATTCAGCAGGCAGTGCTAACATTTCAATTACGGACGAAATGTGTACAAAATATTTTGTTATTACCGATGAGTATGTTGAGGCGGTCAAAACAGACTCCAACTTGACCAAGGAAACGTATACGGTTAAATTTCAGCAAAATCCGGTTACCTCCGGACTGACCTACACGTTAACATATCGTGATGGTACTGCTCAGAAAACTTTAACAGCTACATTAAAAAATCCTCAATTATATGATTTAAAAAATCCGACATTTTCCGGTAATTTTAATTCTTCAACGATTACTACAAAATCGGGTAAAAAATATAAGTATTCTACATGGCCTAATGAATATACGAATCCGGCACAGTATTTCATAACCAACTATGCAAATGATTATGCCGATTATGTCAGCACTTTACAGGAATATAATGATACTTTTAATAAGTTTATTGATAATTTAAAAAACAGTTATACAGCTACAGTAGCAGACGCAGCGGCAGGAGATGCTGTAAAACAGCAGGTAAAGGATGATATAGATAAACTGGATGCGTTAGCAGATAAACTGGATAGTTCCAAAACCTGGACACATACCCAGATGTTGACATATGATGGATTTTTGGAGAAATGTATCGAGAAACGTTTCTGCAAGGAAGAAAATGGATTTAGCCTGTATGGATTTACTTTGTATAAAGTAAATGATAATGCAGGAACCAATGGAGTCTATATTCCAAAATGGAATGGAAGTAATCCAAAAGAAGAAATTACCAAAGCAGACGGATCTAATGCAGTAAGAGCAACATCTGTTGACAGTAATGGATTTATTATGGAAGGTAAAATATCAGTTAATGGTATTGGTAATAACGCATTTGAGGGAGTTAAGACATTTACATCTATTACCCTGTCCGATAATGTGCAGTTCATTGGTAATGAGGCATTTAAAGATTGTACTAATTTAAGAAATGTTGAACTGGCTCACGTTCAGGCTGTGGGAAATAGGGCTTTTGAGGGCTGTAGTTCATTGGAACAGGTAACGTTTATGGATTCAACGAGTGTAAGCGCCACCTCAAGTGTACTGGGAGCAGAGACCTTCTATGGATGTACATCATTACAGAGTGTTACATTCCCTAACACATTAAAATCAATTGGACGAGGATGTTTTGCAAAGGCTACAAAATTGCAGAGTTTTTATATTAATGATAATAATGCATATGATATTACCATATGGCCATTTGCATTTTATGATTGTGTAAATCTGAATGATACAGGAGATGGAACTACATCCGATAGTTTCTTCCCGGATAAGGATTTCAGTAAAACAATTCGAATCGGATTGGGAGCATTTGCAGTTGCACCGGGAAATAGTGGAGTAATGTCTACTTTTACGTTCCCTAATAATATGTCACAGATTATTTATGAGGATGATGCCTTTGAATTAAAGGATACATTAAAAAATTATTCTGGAACTTCAAATAATGTAGAAAAGGAAATCTATTATGATTATCTTCTGGCGAACAGAACAGGATTAAATAAAGTAGTTTTCCCTTATAAACTTGGAATATCTTCTACACAGAAAATTCCTGATAATACGCTGATGGGATGTAGTAATCTTGAATGTGCAGTGTTTGGAGAATTGTCATTTGCAGGAGGTTCTAATGTACGGACAACATATGATGTCCCTGCACCGGAAAACAGTAAAGATAAAAAAAGTTATGATACGGATGAAGATGATGAAACTTTGTTCCAGGATATAGAAAATTCCAATTTCTATGTGGAAGGACCGGGATTCATGAGTTCTTCTAATACTTCCAACCCTGCAAGCCCCAGGAAAATCACATGGGCGGCACAGACAGCTGCAAATGATTATGTGCCATATATGTTTTTAAATAGTACAGATCCCGGTGATAAACGAATTGAAATGAGTGCTGGTGACAATAATGAATATCTGGCGGTTCTTCAGGTAACGGATGATACAAACAAATATGCAAAGCTTGTGAAGTATACATATCGTTTGGCGGGAAATCAACCTGAAATAGCAGATTTGAAGATACCGGCATATATTGGTGCATACAAAATCACGGAACTTGGAGAGGGATGCTTTAGTGAAATAAAAGATAAAGTAAAGGAATTGATTATCGAAGACGGATCTGTAAGTTCTATTGAAGCAAGAGCATTTACTGATTCAAAAACGTTACAGAGAGTCACAATCGGTAATTCTGTACAGTCAATAGGAGATGAGGCATTCAGAGGCTGCTCCAAATTGGAAAATGTAATTTTCAGCAGTCCTAAACCTGTAAATAGCGTGAATGACGAAAGCTCAGCTTCAGAATGGGAAGCAGTCTTATCGATTGGTGCAAATGCGTTTAAAACGGGATCAGAATATTTGACATTTCATGGTGATGTTCATTCGGGATATGCACCATTCGAACTGGCGATGAGTGATAGTGGATTCAGCAGCAAGAGTAATATGAACATTTGCTACAAGACAGATGCACCATCTCATTTAACAATTATTCGTGACAATGAAACTGGTATGAGTACTCTTATTGATTATCCGCATTACGAAGAGGTAGATACATGGAACCAGGATCTGATCCAAAAGATAATTCAGGATGGAAAGGATAATGGACTTAATACAGCATATAGTATTACCTCTAAATTTGAGGAATTAAATGGATGGACAGATACCAGCAAATATGGACAATTGACTATTTCCAATGATGAAAATGATATTATTGCAGGTACATATAAGATTACAGTACCTGATGGTGTACAGTCCGTGAATGCAAGCAGGTATTTCCAGTATTCCAGCAACCAGAATAATAAAAACTATTTATATATTACATATTCTGAAGATGCTGATGGTAATATCAATAGAAGTACAGTAACTAGAAAGTTAAATGGCGGAAGTGCTGATATTGTAGATTTGTATTCGAATGATAATGCTAATTCGGATATTACAAAAGCAGGATTGTTTAGCGGATATTTTCTTGAAAATTCAACCGGAATTATTTCAGGACTGAGTGGAGCTTCACAGAATAAGGAGTTCAAAGGTATAAAAACACATACAGAAGATGATGCAGTCGGTAATGATCAATTACTGATGGTAGATATGAATTCTATTGAATATCTGCCAGATTATGCGTTTGACAGCTGTGAAAATCTGGTCAGTGCTGCACTTGGAAACGGCATGAAGGATGTAGGAGTCGCGCCGTTCAGAAGATGTGCGTCATTGACTGGAATAGAAGGAAACGGGATTTTTACATATGATAATGGTATCCTGTATAAAGCACCTGTATCAACAAATTCTGATGAAGCCACATCGGGAGTTACAATATCAGAGTGTCTTATGACGAGGGGAAATTTAATTGGACAAAAATCTATTAACTCTGCGTCAGACCCTAATCTGACTTCAGTAACGGCAATTGCCAAAGAAGCATTTGCATATTGTCCATATATTCAGTCTGTAAATCTGAGAGATACACAGGTTGAGATCATTCCTGATGAATGCTTTAGAGGATCTTCTAAACTCTCTGAGATTATTTTACCAAGTACAGTATCCAGAATTGACAGCAAGGCATTTTCTGAAACATCACATCCTACAGTATATATTACAAATCCGACTTGCCAAATTGCATCAGATGCATTTGATAAGGGAGTTGGTAAAATAGTGGGATATCGATACAGTGACAGTACAAATACAAAACCAAGTACTGCATATCAGTATGCACAGTATAATGACATTGAATTTGAAGAGTTAACATCTGAGTATTTCCTTACATTCCTGGATTATGATGGATCATTAATAGAAACCCAGACTGTTGAAGAAGGCAAAGATGGTGTTGAACCTACATGGACTCCCAGCAGAAAAGGATATGAATTTAAAGAATGGTCATGGGAAAAGAGTACAGGAAATATTGTGACAGGAGACAATACATATCGTAATGTAACAGAGAACAGAATTATTGTTGCTACATATTCTGCCGGTTCCAATATTATATCGGATGGTAATGAGTATACTTTGACAATTACAAAGGGAACTAATATTGATGGCAAGACCAGTGTGCCTTTAAAAGGTGGTACAGCAGTAACTGTAAAAGCCGATGATGCTGCAAGTGGTACTACGTTCCAGTATTGGTCAGAGTCTACAGGTACTTACTTGGAGTTATTTGAAAATATTCATTCCAGCATAACTACATTTATTATGCCTAATGCAAATGTTACAATTATTGCAAATTATGCGACTACAGGTTCCAATTCCGGAAACAGTGGCAACAATAACTCCGGAAATAATGGAAACAACAGTAGTTCAGATACTACCACAAAATACAAACTCACTGTAAATTATGGATCAGGTTCAGGCGAATATGCAGCAGGTCAAGTTGTAACAATCTCTGCTTTTGCACCGGAATCCTCCAGCAAGGTATTCTCCAAGTGGACTACCACAACAACAGGTGTGGGATTTGCAAGTGCAACTTCAGCTTCTACAACGATTACAATGCCGGCATCAGAAGTAACAGTAACTGCTAACTACAAGACGAGAACATCTGATGATGAAGATGATTCTGATGCAGCAGCAAGAAGAAGAGGAACATCAACGACAACTACAACAACGACAGTAGCAAACGGCACAAATAATGCACAGAATACCACAACAACTTCTACTACAGGAACAACGACCACAACAACGCCGGCAACAGCACAGGGAGACAGACTTTCTATCGACAAGAGTGGTATTTCTAATAAAGATGTTGGTTCAACGACTGTAGAAGGTGCTACTGACAACTTTGTAGTGAAGATTTCGGATTCAGACAGCGCAGTTTCAGAGGCACAGGCGGCACTGCTTAATAAATTTGGAAGTCTTGATGGAATTGTCTATTTTCCGATGGATATTTCATTGTATGATGCAACCGGTAAGAATAAGATCACGGATACAACAGGTTTGAATGTTACAGTTACAGTGCCAATTCCTGATGAGATGATCCAGTATGGCGGCAATGTACATATGGCAGCGATCGAGAACAGCCAGCTTCAGGATTTGAATGTTAAATTCACAACGATCGATGGTATTGCATGTATGTCCTTTGTAGCACCTCATTTCTCCCCATATGTAGCATATGTGGATACACAGAATCTGGTGGCAGGACAAATGCTTGATGCTACACCTAAGACTGGTGATCCGATTCATCCTAAGTGGTTCCTGGCAGCAAGTATGGCATGCCTTTCCATTATCCTTTTTGCATCAGGAGATAAGAAACGCAGAATCAAGATTGCTTAAACGGGAGTAAATGTATGAAAAAACAAATAATTGCTGCAACAGCAGCAGTAGGAGTAGGAATTTTTCTCCTGTTTGCATCAAAGGGATTTCAGGCAAATGCAAAGGGTGAAGAAGATTTGCGGATTAACGGAACAACCTTGACTGCATATGTGGGTACTGACACTTTTGTCAGTATCCCCGATACAGTCACAACAATAGGGGAGGGAGCCTTTGCAGGGAATACGACTCTGCAGAGGGTTGAACTTCCAAGCGGATTACAGGAAATTCAATATAATGCGTTTGGCGGTTGTACAGCACTTATGAATGTTACGATACCGGATTCTGTGACGAAAGTAGGACCGGGAGCGTTTAAGGGGTGCAGTGCATTAACAATGGCTGATCTTGGTAAGGGAATCACTTCCTGGGGCTCAGGGGTATTCAATGATTGTACTTCACTTGACAAACTGATCGTGGATGATGCGAATACCTCACTGGTCTATTATAATGGTGCACTCTATAATGGTGACATGTCTATGCTTTACCAGGTGTTGGCAGCGAGAAGCGGAGACAGTTACGCTATGCCTGAGGAAGTAAAGCAGATAGATACATATGCATTCTGGAATATGCAAAATATCAAGAATGTAAAAGTATCTCCCAATGTATCTACGATTCCGGCTTATGCAATGAGCAGTATGGGAAGTGTAGAAAATGTAATTCTTCCAGATTCTGTAACATCTATTTCAGAAAAGGCATTTGCTAATGATTCGTCTCTAAAACAGGTTATGATTCCTGCATCGGTTAAAAGCATTCATGATACAGCTTTTGCAAACAGTCCTAATGTGAAAATATTAACATCGAAAAACAGTTCGGCGGATACATATGGTCAGAATAAAAATATCCCTGTAATTTATACCGCAGAGCTGCCAACGGATTTTAATGACAGTAATGCTGACACACAGGAGAAACCGGTAATTAAACATACTGAAATATCAGAGGAAGTACAGGAAGAAGATGGAACACAGACCGGGGAAAATGATTCTCAGCAAAGTACATCTTCGAGTGTCGCTTCGGAAGAGAATCCTTTGGACACGAAAGAGACGGGCGTGATTGGAAAGACCAGGATCGTGAATGGAAAAGCAGTTGTGCTGATTGGAAAATCAAATCAGAAGGTATATGGATCTTCCCAAAAATCTGAGGAAGATGCAGTAGAAGAATCTTCAGCAACAGAGCAGACACAGACAACTGAAGCGGATCTGGCAACGAAGGAAACAGAAGAAACAGACAAAATTAAACAGAGAGCCTTCTATAAACAGAAAAATTTGACTAATTATACAATTAGTGAGAAAATAAAAGAAATAGGACGATTGAGTTTTGCACAAAGTGGATTAAAGAAAATCGAGATACCGGATAATGTAGAGACGATAGAGTACGGAGCCTTTTATGGCTGTGAGTCTCTTGAAGAAGTAGTAATACCGGATACAGTAACCAGTATTGGAACCAAAGCCTTTGCACAGACTCCATGGCTTGATAACTGGATGAATGGAGAAAGAGGTAAGGATGAGGGAGATTTTCTGATCGTTGGAGATGGTATTTTACTGGCGTACCGGGGAACTGCATCCAAAGTCACGATTCCCTCAGAGGTAAAACAGATCGGTTCAGAAGTTTTTAAGGAACATCAGGAACTGACACAGGTTACGATTCCTGACAGTGTGACAAAGATAGGCGCGGATGCGTTTAGAAACTGTAGTAATCTTACAAAAGTTGATGGCGGGAAAAATTTAAAAACCGTTGCAAGAGGCGCTTTTTATGGCACACAGGTAGAAGAAGGGCAGGTTAATTAATATGGAAAAAGCCTTTTGGGGAACGGTAGCGGGATGTACCCTTATTTTTGCAATACTGTTGATTATGTATTTGAATAAAAGCGGAGTTTTGAATCAGGCAGCAAATGCCGACCAGACAACTCAGGCAGAAACAACGATAAGTGCGACAGAAGAAGCAGATGAAATCACTTCTTTAATTCAGGAAACACAGGGAAATTATGCGACTGCAATGAAGGCACTGGATGAAAATGATCAGGAAAGTGCAGAGCAGCCGGAAGGAAGTACTGGGGAGAAAAATGATCAGACAACTACAACTGTCGTTTCACCAAATGGCAACGTAGACCCAAACAGAAATGGTAATCATAATTATTTTATGGACGACCCTTCTGCTACACAGACTCAAACGGATTCTTCTTCATCAGCCTCTCAGACAGATGATACTCCGGAATCCAAAAAGACAGATCTGTATCAGTACGACTTATACAAAGATCATGTAGTTATTACCAAATATCTTGGAAAAGGTACAGATGTTGTAATACCGGATACTTTAGATGGGCAGCCTGTCACAGAACTGGCTTCATCAGCCTTTGCAAGTTCCAAAACACTTGTCAGAGTGGAAATACCTGATGTGGTAACCACAATGGGAGATAGCGTTTTTAAAAGTGATGCTGCTTTGGTAGAAGTAGTTATGCCAAGTCAACTGACGGCTCTGGGACAGAGTGCATTTGACGGATGTTCAAATTTGACCAGACTGACGATTCCGGATGGAGTAACGCAGATAGGAGATAAAGCGTTTAATAAGTGTATTAACATGACCAGAATTACAATGCCAGATGATATCACAACAATAGGAAAACAGGCTTTTTATGGATGCACGAAATTAACTTCCGTGACATTACCCGGGGCACTGACTCAGATTGGGGATGAAGCTTTTTCAGGCTGCGTGGCACTGGACAAGATTAAGATTCCTTCAGAAGTGACTACAATAGGTAAAAGTGCATTTGAAAACTGTTCAGCGGCAGAAAGTATCAGTATGGGGAATCTGGTTGATTCTATAGGTGATTTGTGCTTTAAGGGGTGTACAAAAGTTTCATCAGTTAAGCTATCATCTGCATTATCGGAAATTCCTAAGGAATTATTCTCCGGTGATACCAGCATTACAGACTGTAAACTTCCGAATGGGATTACAACTGTAGGAAACAGTGCGTTTCTTGGCTGTACAGGCTTAACAGCGATCAACATTCCTTCGTCTGTAACATCTATTGAGACAAGTGCATTTTCAGGCTGCACGGCACTTACGGATATCAGCTTTAAAAGCGGTGTGACAGTAATCGGAGACAGTGCATTTGAGGGCTGTACGACACTTGCGACGGTAACATTGCCTGCTAGTGTGGTAAGTATTGGAACCAGTGCATTCTCGGGTTGTACAGCACTTGCAGATGTAACGATTCCAAAGGCAACCATGAGTATCAGATCAGCCGCATTTTCAGGCTGTGTATTTAAAACTGTAACAATTAACAAGATATGCTCCTATCAGTCCGATTCATTCCCGACAGGGATTACAATAGAGAATTATTGATAACTGTTGGATACCTTCTACATATAGTATAGTGATAACAGAAAATAACGCTGGGGGAAGGGACAAATGGACAGAGTGCGAAGAATGATAGGATGTGATTCTCGAAGTGCAACTTATTATACGGGGCGGGGAGTATATATTGCTGTATTGGATTCAGGAGTGGCAAGGCATCCTGACCTGGAAGGAAGAATCATAGGATTTCGTGACTTTTCAGGAAAAAACAGCAGATCAAGGCAGAATGAAGGATATTATGATGATAATGGACACGGCACACATGTGTAAGGTCTGCAGGAGGTAAGAATATGAAGAGTAGACAAACAAATAAGAGACTGATTGCATGGCTTTTGTGTATATTGATATTTGCCTGCAGTCTGATGATCGGATTTCCTGCGAAAGCACAGGGACCTACATATACACAACTGAATGATGTATATTATGCCGTGGATGGTTGTATAGTCTATGCAGAACCTACTTATACATCCACGGTATTGACAACAATAGCTGCCAATACGCCGGTTCGCGTAGTCGGAAGTTACTCTAACGGATGGTACCGGATCAATATAGGGGTTATTGCATACTGCAAAATGGACAGTCTGACGACAGCAGGAGATGTGGGAATCATAACGGCAACTGACACGCAGGCATATTATGCGAAGCAGTCAGCAGATGAACTGGGATATTCCTTCCATTATATGGTGTTGAATGATAAAAAAACAATTAAGAAGGATATATTTAACAGTTATATTGGACAGAAAGTGATTTTGTTTGCCAAGATAGATGATCAACTGGCAGTGTCTTTTAAGATGCTATATGCTGATCCGGTGAAACAGGATATTAATTTGAATTTTAAAAGATCAGCAACTACAAATGGTGATGGCAGTCGTACAATAGAATTAACGGCAGAATCAGAGCAGGCACTGACAGGGCAGATTGCTATCTTTCAGTTTAAAACAGGTTATGATAAAGCAGTTGATATGTATATATGGGACATGAATAATACAGAATATAATCTTATGAACACGTATTATACAGAGTTCAGTGAATATGCATATGCGCCGGTTACGCAGATCAGTAATATGAAATATACGGAACTTGAAATAGCAAACAGCCTGACTGCTGAAGTCAGAACGAAAATGAATAATATTCGAAAAGGTATCAAGTATTTATCCTATGATGAAACGGATTATAAAGATGCACTGACAAGCAGGCTTAGAAAAGACACAGAATATGTAGATTATCAATATTAAAACAGGAAAGCACAGGGTATAAAAAAATATTCTGTGCTTTTGTAGTTTGGAAGTACTTGCGTGTTGACATAATCTTTGGTATACTATATCTAACAAAGCGTATTAACTGTATTAAGATAGATAGTACACTTGCAGGCGAACGGAAAGGGGTAGTTATGCAGGAGAAAATACAGACTGAGAAGAAGCGTGATGATACTGTCATTACGGTAAAAAATTTATATAAAATATACCATATTGGCGACAACAAGGTAAGAGCCCTGAATGGTGTGGATTTTACTATTAAAAGAGGGCAGTTTTGTGCGATCGTAGGTACTTCGGGTTCTGGTAAATCCACGTTACTGAATATGTTGGCCGGGCTGGAGAAACCTACGAAGGGTGAAATCATCATCGCAGGAGAACATATTGAAACGAAATCAGAGAATCAGCTTGTTAAATTCAGAAGAGAGCATATCGGTTTTATTTTCCAGTCATTTAATCTGATGGGAACGATGAATGCGGTGGAAAACGTTGCATTACCACTTACTTTCCAAGGTGTCTCCAAAAAAGAAAGAGAGCGGCGCGCACGCAAAATGGTTCATCTGGTTGGTCTGGATAAATATTGGGATCACAGACCTAATCAGATGTCAGGTGGTCAGCAGCAGAGAGTCGGTGTAGCGAGGGCACTTGTTGTAAAACCGGAAATTATCTTTGCGGATGAACCGACAGGTAATCTGGATTCTAATACATCACAGGAAATTATGGATCTGATGCGCAGTGTGGTAAAGGAACACAATCAGACACTGATCATGGTAACGCATGATAACCATCTTGCCAGCTTTGCGGATAAGATCATCCGCATTAAGGATGGTAAGATCATAGATATGAAGGATAATACAGAAGGGGTCGAGAATGAGAATGAAGAGAACGATTAAAAGATTACTAATGATGAGTATACTGGTAATTGCCCTGTGCGGCAGTGCTTTGACAGTGTTTGCAGAAGAAACGAGCAGTTCTTCAACTACTCAAAGTGCTTCCGCTGAGGAAAGAAATAAGGTCAGAGGACAATTAAATCGCTACTATACAGATTTAAAGGCAATGTATGATATTCCGGATGAAAATATCAAGAAAATGGATAAAATGTACAATACGGCAATGTCATACATGAATTATGCAGACATGACGGTTTCTGAACTCTCTTCTTATGAATCTGCGGTAGAAGGGTATTTAAAGGAGATTGCGGGTAAGAATACATCAGATACTGATAAATTTCTGATGTTATCCAACGAAGTACCTATCACAGATGCCAAGTATGGAGAAAGTGCATATGTTGTTCTGTCTCTGATCAATCTGGGTAAAACAGATATCACAGATGTTGTAGTAACGCCGGCGGTATCTAACGATAAAACAAAATGGCCTTTTGACATTAATCAGGCATATGATGCACAGACCATCCAGATCATACAGGCTGCAGATAATACGGAGGATGCCTATAACAAACGCATGGATATCGGCTGGAATTTTATGGTACGCCAGGATGTATTAACAGGTTGTTATCCATTGACTTTTCATGCTACGTATTATCAGAATGGCTCAGCGGTCAGCACAGATATTACAACGTACATTAATGTAAAAGGATCTAATCCGAAGAATTTACTGGTTCCCGATGATAAACAACTCTCTGCTAATCCACGTATTGTTGTAACAGGCTTTACAACAGATCCGGAGACTGTATATGCAGGCAGCGTATTTAATTTAACAATAAGTGTGAAGAATACTTCAACCGAAACAACAGTAAGTAATGTTTTATTTGATCTGGAAGCCACAGTAGAGGGGTCTACCACTGTTGCATCTTATTCGGCATTTTTACCCACTTCCGGATCCAGTTCTGTTTATACAGATCACATTGCACCTGGTGAAACATATCAGATGAATATTGAAATGGAAGCCAAATCTGATCTGGCGCAGAAGCCATATGTTCTTACTGTTAATATGAAATATGATACGGATGAAGAAATCAACAAAACAGATACTGCTAATGTATCCATTCCTGTTAAACAGGAGGCTAAAATGGATACAGGTACAGCAGAAATTATGCCTGAATCTATTGCTGTAGGGGAACAGTCCAATATCATGTTCAGTGTATTCAATACAGGCAAGACAACTTTATATAATGTAAAAGTTACCTATGAATCTGATGCAATTGACAGTGGCATTTCCTATCTCGGTAATCTGGACCCGGGTGCTACAGGTAATGTTGATTCTATGGTAACCGGTATTGCACAGGATGATGGATCAGGAACAATCACGGCGGTTGTGACATATGAAGATGAATCAGGCAATGAGACGCGATATGAGAAGGAATTAAATCTATCCGTATATGAAGACGTGGTGGATGATAATTATACGGATGATACATACATAGAACCGGAACCTGAACAGAACACAGGACTTCCAATTGGTGCGATCATTGGAATCGTGGCTGCTGTTATTGTTATCATTGTTGTAGTTATTATTATAATTAAAAAGAAAAAGGCAAAGAAACATAAGGAAGAAATGGCATTACTGGATGATGAGGATGATGTATAATGAAGTTTTCTGATTTATTGCTCATGAGCATTTCTAATCTCTGGAAAAGAAAACTCAGAACGGTACTGACGGTACTTGGCGTTGTAATTGGTATTACTTCGATTGTTGTCATGGTGGCACTTGGTAATGGATTAAAGGAATCCATGCTGGAAAATATAACCAGTTATTCCTCTATTACTCAGATAGAAGTATCAAGTGGCAGGTCATGGAATGCCAGCAGCAGTTCACAGACTGAGGAAATGTTGCTCAATGATGGATTGATAAATAATTTAAAATCCATGGAACATGTAACAGATGTATATCCCCAACTGTCTGTATCTGTAATTGCAAAGTCAGGCAAGTATATGTCTTACATGGATATATGCGGTATGACACAGGAAGGACTTGCGAGTCTTGACCTTCCTGTTGCCGAGGGTACGCTTCCCAAGAATAATGGAGAGTTCAAATTATTCTATGGAAGCAGTGTACTGACTAACTTTTATGAAGAAAAGACAAATAATTATCCCTATTGGGATAAAGGAGAATTACCGGATATTGACCTTATGAAGAACCCGATGTTTATTATCTTTGATACAGATGCATATTGGAGTTCGCAAAATTCGGATGGTGGCAGTGCCACAAAACCACCTAAGAAATATCTGGTAGAAGCCAGTGGTGTCATGGCGGGAGAGGCTAATGAATGGACAAATAACAGCAGTAGCGTATTTTGTGATATAGATGCTCTTAAGACACAGTTGAAACGTGTATTCAAGAGAAATGTAATTCCGGGTCAGCCTACCAGAAAAAATGGAAAGCCATATAATGAATTATTCTATACAAAGCTGATCGTTCAGGTAGATGATATGGAGAATGTTCAGGCACTCACACAAATGCTGCAGGATGAAGGTTATAATGCATACAGTGATGCAGAGTGGATTCAGTCCGAAACAGAACAGATGAATACGATTCAGTTGGTTTTGGGGGCAATTGGTGCTGTTTCCTTGCTGGTAGCGGCAATTGGCATTACAAATACAATGATGATGTCTATTTATGAAAGAACCAAAGAAATCGGTGTTATGAAAGTATTAGGATGTGATATTCGCAATATTCAGTCATTGTTTCTGCTGGAAGCCGGTTTTATTGGCTTTATCGGAGGTCTGATCGGATTAGCGTTCAGCTATGGAATTGGTGCGATCATTAACCATCTGCTGGCAGCCAGCGATATGGGAGCGCAGATGGGAATGAGTGGCGGAATATGCAGAATTCCGCCGTGGCTATCTCCATTAGCGGTTATATTTGCTATTTTAATTGGTATGATAGCAGGATTTCTGCCGTCATTGCGTGCTATGAGATTAAGCCCTCTGGCAGCGATCAGAAATGAATAATAGAAAGAGAAGATGCCAATATAGTGTAATGCTATATTGGTATTTTTTTTATTTTATACAATAAAATAGTAGGAAGAAAAGATAAGGAACCATAAAACATGCAAATGGCAGCACTCTATCTCAGGCTTAGTAAGGAAGATATGGAGAAAGAACAGAACACTCACAGCAGAAGTATTGAGAATCAGAAAGAAATATTAGAAAAATATGCGTCCTTACATAGTTTTATGATATATAAGCTTTATACAGATGATGATTATTCAGGATTATATTTTGAACGACCTGCATTTTCTGAAATGTTAGAGGATGCGCAGAATCATAAATTTACGGTTATTTTAGCCAAATCCCAGTCCAGACTTTCAAGAAATATGGAACATACAGAGTATTTGCTTCACGATTTGTTCCCTTTGCTTGGAATACGGTTCATCGGAGTGGTAGATGGAGTTGATACTGCTCAAAAATATGGTAAAAAGGCAAGACAGATCAATGCTCTTGTAAATGAATGGTATTGTGAAGACCTGTCAGAGAATATCAGGGCAGTATACCGGAGAAAAATGGAAGAAGGAGAATATTTAGGGGCATATGCCCCATATGGATATCAAAAAAGTAATACGATTCCACACAGACTGATCGTAGATGAACAGGCAGCATACTGGGTAAAGCAGATTTACGAGTGGTATGTACAGGGACACAGCCCTAAAAGTATTTGCAATAAACTGGAGCAGGCATCAGTTGTTAATCCCAAAAGTTATCGTACGGGAAAACAACCAATCGATTGCTGCTGGAGCGAATCTACAATAAAAAAGATACTTGCAAATGAGACATACACAGGTGCGGTAATACAGGGGAAGAGTAGGAGAAGAAGTTTTAAAGATAAGACCCTACAATATTTGCCGCAAAGTGAATGGATAGTAGTGAGAGGAAAACATGAGGCGATTATTTCTCTGGAATTATTTCAGAAAGCAGAAAGAATGCGGAGAATAAAAAGATATGGAAGGTTCTGCTGAACCTTACACACATGTGTGTGGTATTCTTGCAGGAAATGGTAAATTATCTGATGGCAGATATCGTGGAATTGCGCCGGAATGTAATATATTATGCGGAAAGGTGTTGGATGAGAAAGGAGCAGGCAGTCTGAAAAATCTGTTAGCGGGGTTGCAATGGGTCATGGATCTGTTGGACAGTTATCCTATTCGCATTCTGAATATATCAATTGAGATGGAACAGACCTCTGCTTTGAATCCGGATGAAGTAGAATTGCTGAGAAAATTTCTGCACTATTTCTGGGAGAGCAATATTGTGACCGTAGCAGCAGCAGGGAATAAAGGACCTGATCCAATGAGCATTTCGCCAATCAGTGAATCGTCTTACTGCATCTGCGTCGGATGCAATGATGGTGATTATGTAGGGATAGGAGGCAGGACCTGTGCTGAGTATTCGGCGAGAGGACCTGCCAGCCCCAATCATCTCGAAGGTGGTGGCAACCCATTGAAGAAGCCGGATATTGTTGCACCGGGCACAGATATTATATCCTGTTGTAATAGGGTATATTGGAAACCACCATTGTGGAGACAGGCATATACAGCCAAGAGTGGAACATCCATGGCAACACCTCTTGTAAGTGGGGCCTGTGCACTTTGTATGCAAAAATATCCGAAAATAACGAATACGCAATTGCGAAGACTGCTTTTTCATTCAGCCAGGGATTTGGGAGAAAATTGGAACACTCAGGGAGCAGGAATGATGCAGGTTGACAAAATGCTTGAAAACCTTACAAAAAAATATATTTAAAAAAATAATACTTTATTAAAATAAATCATTGACGTGTGCTGTATAAATGTATACAATGATACAAAAATACGTTTTCTGTATAAGCATGTATAAAAATACAGACTGACGAGTGGAGTTATGAAGGAGAAGATAGTAATGGAAAAGAACGATTATTTTGAGAACCGACCTGTTACCCTGAATGGAAAGAACAATCTTCTTGAAATAGAAGAGCATATGTATACATTGCAGGACGTAGAGAAACCTAATACCTTCCGCAATATGTTCCCTTATGAAGAAATACCCAAAATTCCTTTTAATGACAGAGTTGTGCCGCATAACATGCCAAAGGATATCTGGATCACAGATACTACTTTCCGTGATGGACAGCAGTCCAGAGCACCATATTCCACTGAACAGATTGTGAAGATTTATGATTACTTACATAAATTAGGCGGTCCTAATGGCATGATCCGCCAGAGCGAGTTTTTCTTATATAGTAAGAAAGACAGAGATGCTGTTTATAAATGCCTGGAGCGAGGATATCAGTTCCCGGAAGTTACTTCCTGGATTCGTGCAAGTAAAGAAGACTTTAAACTGGTAAAAGAAATTGGAATGAAGCAGACAGGTATTCTGGTAAGTTGTTCTGATTATCATATTTTCTTAAAACTGAAAATGACAAGAAAACAGGCTATGGAACATTATCTGTCGGTGATCAGGGAATGTCTTGAGGAAGGAATCAGCCCAAGATGCCATCTGGAAGATATCACCAGGGCTGATATTTACGGATATGTAGTTCCTTTCTGTCTGGAACTTATGAAACTTGCTGAAGAATACAAAATCCCCATCGTAGTTCGTGCCTGCGATACTATGGGGTATGGTGTCAATTATCCGGGTGCCGTTATACCAAGAAGTGTTCCTGGTATCATCTATGCAATCCATACTCACGCAGGCGTACCTCATGAATGGCTTGAGTGGCATGGACATAATGATTTCTATAAGGCAGTATCAAATTCCACTACGGCATGGCTGTATGGCTGTTCGGGAGTTAACACATCATTATTTGGCATTGGAGAACGTACCGGTAATACGCCGCTGGAAGCTATGGTATTTGAGTATGCGCAGCTTAAAGGTACTTTAAATGGAATGGATACTAGAGTCATTACAGAACTTGCAGAATATTACGAAAAAGAAATCGGTTATCAGATTCCACCCAGAACACCTTTTGTTGGCAAAAACTTTAATGTTACCAGGGCAGGTATTCATGCAGACGGGCTGTTAAAGAATGAAGAGATTTACAATATTTTTGATACCGAGAAATTCCTGAATCGTCCGGTATTGTGCGCTGTGTCCAATACATCAGGACTTGCAGGCATTGCACATTGGATCAATACATATTTCGGGTTAAAGGGCGAGGATAAGATAGCGAAAAATTCTGATCTGGTAGCATATGTAAAGGAATGGGTAGATAAGGAATATGAAGGCGGCAGAGTAACAGTGCTGACAGATGATGAGCTGTTACGTGTGATCGCAGAAGGCTGTGATAAGCTGAATGTGACACTTGTTAAGACACCTCAGCCAGAACCACAGATTTAATGGAGGCATATATGGGTGAACATGATGTAAATCAGGAGGCGTCTGATAAATATTCACTGCGAGGCAGAGTATTTCAGAAACTCCGTGATGATATATTGAATGGACGATATCAGGAAAATGATGAACTGAAGGAATCAGCAATCGGCGATGAACTGGGAGTAAGCAGGACACCTGTTCGCGAGGCGTTCAGGCAACTGGAACTGGAGGGACTGATCCGTATTGTACCTAATAAAGGCGCATACGTTACAGGCATTACAACTACAGATGTAGCTGATATTTATGAGATTCGTTCTCTGTTGGAAGGGCTGTGTGCACGTTGGGCAACAAAAAGGATTTCGACAGAGCAGATAGATGAAATGGAAGAGATCATACTGTTAAGTGAATTTCACCTTGCCAAAGGACATTATGAACAATTGACTGAACTGGACAACAGATTCCATGAATTATTATATGATGCCTGTGAAAGTAAAATTCTGATTCATTTACTGAAAAATTTCCATCAGTATGTACAAAAAGAGCGACAGCAGACCCTTTCTGATAAAGAAAGAAGTAGGGAAGCAGTTGCAGAACACAAAAGTATAGTTGAAGCGATGAAAGCAGGCAATGCGGAACTTGCAGAACAATTGGCAGATAAACATATTTGTAATGCATACAGAAATATGGTAAAATGCGGATTAAGTGATGATAAAAACTAAAACAGAATAAATGCAAAATGGAGGAGTATGTATGGGAAAGATTCAAATGACGACACCACTTGTTGAGATGGACGGAGATGAAATGACAAGAATACTGTGGAAGATGATCAAGGATGAGCTTCTTCTGCCTTATATTGATCTGAAAACAGAGTACTATGATCTGGGTCTGGAATATCGTAATGAAACAAACGACCAGGTAACAGTAGATTCCGCAGAAGCAACCAAAAAGTATGGTGTTGCTGTAAAATGTGCAACGATCACACCTAATGCAGCCAGAATGACAGAATATAATCTGAAAGAAATGTGGAAAAGCCCTAATGGTACGATCAGAGCCATGCTTGATGGTACAGTATTCCGTACTCCGATTGTCGTAAAAGGCATTGAACCATGTGTAAAGAACTGGGAGAAACCGATCACACTTGCAAGACATGCCTATGGTGATGTTTACAAGAATACAGAAATCAAAGTTCCGGGACCAGGCAAGGCTGAACTGGTATTTACGGCAGAAGATGGCACAGAAATCCGTGAACTTATCCACAATTTTACCGGTTCAGGTATTATTCAGGGTATTCATAATACAGATAAATCCATAGCAAGTTTCGCACATGCATGTTTTAAATATGCATTGGATACCAGACAGGATCTGTGGTTTGCAACAAAAGATACGATTTCCAAGAAGTATGACCATAATTTCAAAGACATTTTCCAGGAAATATATGATGCTGAATATGCTGATAAATTTAAAGAAGCAGGCATTGAATATTTTTATACATTAATTGATGATGCTGTTGCAAGAGTTATGAAAGCAAAAGGCGGATTTATCTGGGCATGTAAGAATTATGACGGAGATGTTATGAGTGATATGGTAAGCTCTGCATTTGGTTCACTTGCAATGATGACTTCTGTTCTGGTATCACCATCTGGCGTATATGAATATGAAGCAGCACATGGAACAGTTCAGAGACATTACTATAAATATCTTAAAGGCGAAGAAACTTCTACAAACTCTGTAGCTACTATCTTTGCATGGACAGGTGCTTTGAGAAAGCGCGGCGAAATGGATAAGAATGCAGAATTAATGGCATTTGCTGATAAGCTGGAGAAAGCAACAATTGCGACAATTGAAAGCGGTAAGATGACCAAAGATTTAGCATTGATCACTTCATTAAAAGATGTCACTGTATTGAACAGTGAGAACTTTATCAAGGCAATCCGTGAGACATTTGATGCAATGAAATAAATAAAATGGGAAGCCCTTATTCGGACAGGGCTTCCCATTTTTCATATAACGGATTTAATTCTTCTTCAATAGCAGCTTTTTCCCTTGCAATTTCCTGTAATCTTGCAACATTTGTTGCAATCTCGGGCTTTGCCATTTCAGCATCTAATAACTGTGCTTTTTCTTCTAGCTGAGAGATTCGTTCTTCACATTTTTTCAGATCATTTTCCTTTTTTCGCTGGGCAGCCTGCTGCTCTTTTTGCTGTTTCCAGTCAAGCTTTTGGGCACTGGGAGCATTTTCTGCCTTGAAATTCTCAGTATTTTCAATTACTGGCGTCTGCTTCTTTTCCAGATAGTAATCATAATTGCCGATATAATTTATGAACTCATGATGTGTCAGTTCCAAAATACGTGAAGCTGTTTTGTTAATAAAATATCTGTCATGAGATACATAGAGAACTGTTCCTTCATAGGCATTCAGGGCGCTTTCAAGAATTTCCTTGGAAGTAATATCCAGATGGTTCGTAGGCTCATCGAGAATTAGGAAATTCGCTTCTGAAAGCATTAACTTCGCCAGAGAAACACGTCCGCGTTCACCACCGCTCAGGGAGCTTATTTTTTTGAATACGTCCTCGCCTGTGAACAGGAAAGCAGCTAAAGTATTACGAATCTGGGTATTGGTCAGATCAGGATAATCATCGCTGATTTCTTCAAATAAAGTCTTTTCCATATGAAGGACATGATGTTCCTGATCATAATAACCTATCTGGACGTTGGAACCTAAACGGATGGTTCCGGTATCAGGTTCTACCAGTTCATTGATGATTTTCAGCAGTGTGGTTTTACCGGTTCCGTTGTCTCCGATGATGGCAACATGCTCACCTCTTTTTACCTCGAACGATACATTTGAGAAGAGAACCTGATTGTCAAATGCTTTGGAGAGATCGGATACACTAAGTACATCATTTCCGCTTAAAAGTCTGGGAGTCAGTTTCAGCTTCATGTCGGCTTTAACTTCAACAGGTTTATCCAGACGTTCTATCTTGTCCAACATTTTTTCACGGCTTTCAGCACGTTTGATGGATTTTTCACGATTAAAAGAACGAAGTTTATCAATGACTTCTTCCTGATGTTTGATTTCGCGCTGCTGATTCAGATATGCATTGAGACGTTCGGTACGGAGTACCTCTTTTTGTCTGGCATAATCAGAATAATTACCGTGAAATACAGTTACAGTTCCATTGTCTATTTCAATGATCTTGGTTGCGATTTTGTCCAGAAAGTACCGGTCATGGGATACGATCAGAACAGCACCTTTGTAATTGAGCAGATAAGTTTCCAACCATGCGATAGAATTCAGATCCAAGTGGTTCGTAGGCTCATCCAGCATGATCAGGTCAGGCTTTTGCAAAAGTAATTTACCCAATGCGATACGTGTTTTCTGTCCTCCGGAAAGTGTATCTACTTTTTTATCAAATTCATCTTCCTGAAAGCCAAGACCCTTTAAAATTCCGGTTATTTCGCTTTTATATGCATACCCGTTCAGCATTTCAAAACGATGATTCATATCAGAGTATTTTTTGAGCAGCAGCTCTAATTCCGAGTCACTGGCTGTTTTCATGGCAAGTTCAGTTTCCCGGATTGAGGCTTCCAGGTCCAGAACTTCCTGTTTTACGGTAAGAAGTTCGTCATAGATGGTATGGTTGCTGTTTATTGCCTGATGCTGAGCCAGATAACCGAAGGTCTTATCTTTGGCAAAAGTTACCAGACCGTCATCTGCAGGCATAGAACCGGTTATGATCTTTAATAAAGTTGATTTACCGGCACCGTTAATACCTACAATTGCGGCTTTTTCATAATCTTCTATATGAAAAGATGCGTTTTTGATTACGTGATTGTCTACAAACGTTTTATCAATATTAGAACAGGATAAAATCATGGAAAACTCCTTATAATGTAACATTTTTTACATGTAAATATGTATTATTGCGAACCGTATCACATTATATAGAAAAATGTATAAAAAAACAACTGTCAAATTGATAGAAAATTGGGAAAAAGTGTGCATAGAATAAGATATTATTTGACAATCATTTAACAATGTTGTATACTTTATCTGAAAATCGGCAAAAGAAAAGGCACTGTATATTTATTATAGTGAAGAGAGTTATTAATTACGGAGGTGTATATCGTGGACGATAAGGTGATATCACAGGCAGTCATCGGAAGACTTCCCAGGTATTACAGATATTTGGGGGACTTAAGAGATAGCGGAGTAGAGAGGATATCGTCGCAGGATTTAAGCAGGTTGATGAAAGTAACTGCTTCCCAGATACGACAGGATTTCAATAACTTTGGAGGATTTGGTCAGCAGGGTTATGGATATAATGTGGAGTATCTGTATAATGAGATAGCGAAGATTCTTGGTCTGAACAGCAAGCACAATTTGATCATCATAGGTGCTGGCAATCTTGGTCAGGCACTGGCTAATTATATGAACTTTGAAAGACGCGGATTTATTGTAAAGGGAATCTTTGATATCAATCCGGCTTTGCAGGGGAAAGAACTGAGAGGAATTGCTGTACGCCCTGTAGAACAGATAGAAGAATTTGTAAAGGCAAATAATATTGATATAGCAGTTCTTACGATACCCAAGGATGGTGCAGTGAAAGCAGCAGAGGTTCTTGTAAGATGTAATATTAAGGCAATATGGAATTTTGCACATGTAGATCTGAATGTACCGGATAGTATTGTAGTAGAAAATGTACATTTATCAGACAGTCTGATGAAGCTTTCCTATGGAATTGAGAAACATTCGCATGAAGTAACAGATAAATAGGATACTGTAAAAATTAAGAGGGTGACTGTATGACACAGGATGAAGAACTGTTCAGAACAGCGCTGGAAGGTAAAAAAATACCAATACTGACGCTTGATCATAAATGGCATAAGCTTTTTACACAAACGGGAGACAATGAAGAAATACAGGAGTTGGAAACCGTAGTTAATGATTTACTCAAAAGACAGGGAAAACTTAATACAGAGATAAAGAGTCTTAATATATTTAAGAAGAAACTGATGCAGGAAATCATGACGATTATGGAAATTCCGGATAGTCCTGAAAAGAATAAAAAGATGGAAGAAAATAAGAGACTGATAGAAGAATCAAACGAAAAGATGGATCTTTATCATGATGAGCTTATGGAATTACCGGGACAGATTGAAGAAGCTAACCTGAAGCTTATGATAGCAACGATGCAGGTATGCTATAAAAAGATCAAGCAGAATACACAGGATATAGAAGACATTAACAAATGGATACAGGATTTCAGAATTCAGTTGAAACGTAAAGTATTGCAGAAACAGCAGAAGGAAATCTGGAATGATGAATTATATTCATATATGCATGATATTTTCGGACCTGATGTAATAGAGGTGTTCGATTTAAAATATAACCCTAGGAATGTCCTGAATAAAGAAAAGGACACAGTGGATAACAATGAGAATAAGAAAGAGACGCCCACATCATAATGTGGGTGTTTTTTTATACAGGATATGGTATACTTTTATTGTTTACAGTATAAATGGGGTGGACAAATATGGAATATGTATTAACAGCAGCAGAGATGAAAAAATGTGATGAATTCACAACAACGGAATATGGCATTCCTTCCATGGTGCTTATGGAGCGTGCAGCTCTGGAAACCGCAAGGCTTATCATAAAAAGATACGGAACGGATATCAGTGTTGCAATTGCAGCAGGAAGTGGCAATAATGGCGGGGATGGCATTGCAATTGCGCGGATTCTGCAGGAATCAGGGGTTTCTGTACAGGTGCATATGATAGGAGAAGAGGAAAAATGCACGCAGCAGACGAAGATACAACTGGAAGCAGTGCGTAAATTAGGGATTCCTGTACATTATGGCATGGATAATTATCTGTATGACGTAATTGTTGATGCTGTTTTTGGCATAGGACTGTCGAGAAATATAGAAGGAAAATACAAAGAAGTTATAGCAGGAATAAATGAATCCCATGCAAAAATTATTGCAGCAGATATGCCATCCGGTATTCATACGGATACCGGAGCAGTGATGGGATGTGCCATAGAAGCAGATATCACAGTTACTTATGGGTATCGCAAGCTTGGACAACTGCTATATCCGGGAACAGAATATGTGGGAGAACTTATCTGCGTACCAATAGGTATTCCTTTGCAGGCACTCGGAGATAAGAAGAATGGAATCGTAACATTCACCAGAAAAGATCTGAAGCTTCCCCCAAGAAGTCATTCAGGAAATAAGGGAAGTTTTGGTAAAGTTCTTATGGTGGCAGGATCAAAAAGTATGGGAGGTGCATGCCAGCTTGCAGCCACCAGTGCTTTTCGTATCGGGGCAGGTATGGTAAGGGTATTTACTGCACAGGATAACAGAGAGAGCCTTTTACGAAAACTTCCGGAAGCCATAATAGACACGTATCCGGATGAAGAGGATTCTGTATTCGGTTCCAGAGAAAAAGAGATGCTTATAAAAGGAATAGAGTGGGCAGATGTCATTGCAGTAGGGCCTGGATTATCTGTATCGGAAAAAGCCGGAGAAATTTTAAAAACTCTTTTGGAATATAACCTGAAACCTATGGTAATTGATGCAGATGCGCTGAATCTTCTGGCAAAGGAACAGGAGCTGATGCAGAGGTTGGAGTATGGACGGAATCCGGTACAAAGAGAAATCATCCTGACTCCGCATTTGGGAGAATTTGCAAGGCTTGTGCAACATCCAATGGCAGAAATTAAGGCAGATTTATTGGGGTATTGCCGTTCTTTTGTGCATAAATATGATGTAACGCTTGTATGCAAAGATGCAAGGACAATAATTACGAAAAGGCAGAAATATGCATATATTAATACAAGTGGCAATGATGGGATGGCTACGGCCGGTTCGGGTGATGTGCTGACAGGTATTATTGCTGGATTGCTGGCACAGAGAATGGATGGCCATGAGGCTGCAATTATGGGTACTTATGTGCATGGTTTGGCAGGGGATATTGCAAAAGACAGGAGTTCGGCGTATTATATAATGTCGCAGGACATTATTTGGGCACTGAAATATTTAACAGAGGAATATAAGGAGGCAGACAACGTATGATGCATTATGACAGAGTCTGGGTAGAGATAGATTTAGATGCAATTGTCAAAAACATGACAAGCATAAAAAAAAGAATAGGTAAAAATGTGAAAGTAGTTGCTGTCATCAAAACAGATGGATACGGACATGGTGCAACACAGATAGCGCGGATTCTGGAAACAGATGAACAGGTCTGGGGATATGCGGTAGCAACAGCAGAAGAAGCCTTTTCGTTAAGGGAACACGATATAAGAAAGCCGATATTGATATTAGGTTATACATTCCCTTACAGCTATGAGCAATTGATCCGGGAAGATGTCAGAATGGCAGTATTTATGGATGATGCAGCACAAAAACTTTCGGAAAGAGCAGTGAAACTTGGAATAAAATGTAAAGTACATGTCAAAGTCGATACTGGTATGACGAGAATCGGGATCCGTCCGGATGATGAGGGACTGGCATTTGTTGACAGATTAAGCAAATTGCCGGGGATAGAGATAGAAGGTATCTTCACTCATTTTGCAACAGCAGATGAGAAGGATCGAACCAAAACACTTAAACAGTATGAATTATTCAAAATATTCACTGATAAGATAGAAAACGAACTGAAATTGCATATTCCAATGAAACATTGTGCCAACAGCGCCAGCATAGTAGAAATGCCACAGATGCATATGGATGCTGTCAGGGCAGGAATTATTTTATATGGATTATGGCCATCACAATTTGTAGAGAAAGATCATCCAATCGATCTGTATCCTGTCTTGAGTCTTAAAACCAGAGTTGTTTATGTCAAGACTGTTCCAAAGGATCAGGAGATAAGTTATGGGGGTACTTTTACAACAACGAGAGATACCAGAGTTGCTACTGTATGTATCGGGTACGGAGATGGATATCCGAGGAGCCTTTCCAATATCGGACACGTACTGATCAAAGGACAAAAGGCAAGGATACTTGGAAGAGTCTGTATGGATCAGCTTATGGTGGATGTAACAGATGTTAAGGGAGAGATCTGCGTTGGTGATATCGTTACACTGATAGGACGCGACGGAGAAGAAGAAATCACAATGGAAGAACTGGGGGAACTCTCAGGAAGATTTAATTATGAGCTGGCATGTGACCTCAGTAAGAGAATTCCGCGGATTTATAAAATAGATGATACATTGATTAATGATTAATTGAATAAAGAAGCACCTTGCAGGTAAGACTAGGAACAGACAAACAGTCTTATATGAAAATGAGGTGCAAAAATGAGACGTGGAGATATCTATTATGCGGATTTAAGGCCAGTCGTTGGCTCAGAGCAGGGAGGAGTAAGACCTGTTCTTATCATTCAGAATGATGTGGGCAATCGTCATAGTCCAACTGTAATCTGCGCTGCGATTACGTCCAGAATGAATAAGGCCAATCTGCCTACACATATTGAATTAAATGCAGGTAATTATGATATGGTCAAGGACTCTGTAATTTTGCTTGAACAGCTTCGTACGATCGATAAGAAACGTTTAAAAGATAAAATCTGTCATTTGGATTCACTGACGATGGAAAAGGTGAACAGAGCATTGGAAATATCTCTTGAACTTACATAAACAGTTTGGGGATAAGATATATTTTACAGACCATTATATTGACGGATTCTGTGAGTAATGCTATATTAAATTATTATGGATTTAAAAAGGAGTGAAATACATGGATGATGGCGGGGCTGCGGCCTGTACCATAGTTTTGTTTTTTGCGTTATTGCTTATAGAAGCGGTCTTATATGGCTTTAATAAAGCAATCTGTCTGATGAATGAGAAGGAAATAGAGAGGAAGGCAGAAGAAGAGAAGGATAAGAAGTCTGTCGCTCTTTATGAAATTATAAAGCGTTCCACGATTTATGTAAACTCCATTCAGATGATCACCACATTAATAGATTTAGTAATGGGTTGTTTTTATTTGCCTATATGGATCAGATATTTTACAGGATGGCTTAAGAAGCTTTCGTTTCTGCGTCAGACATCAGACGCAGGAGTACATAGTATTGCAGTAATTCTTGCAACGGTATGTCTTATGTATGTATTGCTTACTTTTGGTACCTTGCTGCCAAGGAAACTTGCTCAGAAGTATCCTGATGCATGGGCTTATTTTTTCATTGGACATATAGTCAGATTAAAAACTGTTTTGTATCCACTTACGGGAATCGTTGCAGTTTCTACAAATCTGTTGCTTCGTATGTTGGGACTTCGTACAACGGACGAGCAGTCAGATGTGACAGAGGAAGAAATTATTTCCATGGTCAATGAAGGACATGAACAGGGTGTTCTGGAAGCCAGCGAAGCGGAGATGATCACCAATATTTTTGAGTTTGGGGATAAGAAAGCAAGCGATATCATGACGCATCGGAACAGTATTATAGCTCTTGACAGTGAGATGCTTTTTAAAGATGCACTGGTCCAGATGCTTACGGAGAGCAACAGTCGCTATCCGGTATATGAGGAAAATCTTGATCATATCATTGGTGTTTTATATCTGAAGGATGCCATGAGGCTTCATACATCAGATGAAAGTCTTAACAGACCAATCGGTAAGGTTCAGGGGCTTGTACGTAAGGCTGTCTTTGTACCGGAGACCAAGAATATTGACGATTTGTTCAAAAGCATGCAGTCACAGAAAAACCAGATGGTCATTGTAATGGATGAGTATGGACAAACTTCAGGATTGGTCACAATGGAAGATATTCTTGAGGAAATAGTCGGCAATATAATGGATGAATACGATGCTGATGAGAATCATATCAAAGAAAAGGGCAATAACGAATATATCATTGAAGGTATGACGAAACTTGAAGATCTGGAAGAACGTTTTGGGATTGATTTTGGCGAAAGCGAATTCGAAACTTTAAATGGTTATCTGATATCTAAACTGGATCGGATACCGGACGAGGATGAAAACAGTGAGGTCAGTGTCGACGGCTACAAGTTTAAGATATTGAGTGTTGAAAAGAACGTAATCCAGTCAGTGCTTGTGACAAAATTGCCGGAAAAAGAAAAAGTGCAGACTGAAGAAGAGAAAAAAGATAATTGATTTTTAGAAAAGGTAGGAGAATAGGAAATGTCAGGACATTCAAAATTTGCAAATATTAAACACAAGAAAGAAAAGAATGATGCAGCAAAGGGTAAAGTATTTACTATTATTGGACGTGAAATTGCTGTAGCAGTAAAGGAAGGCGGTCCAGACCCTAATAATAACTTTAAGCTTGCACAGGTTATTGCCAAGGCAAAGGCAAACAATATGCCTAATGATACAATTGAAAGAGGAATCAAAAAGGCAGCAGGTGATGGTAACGCAGTTAATTATGAACATGTTACCTATGAAGGCTATGGACCTAACGGTATTGCTATTATTGTAGAAGCCCTTACAGATAATAAGAACAGAACAGCAGCAAATGTAAGAAGTGCATTTACCAAGGGAAACGGCAGTATTGGAACACAGGGATGTGTATCTTTTATGTTTGATGAAAAAGGTCAGATCATTATTGACAAGGAAGAATGCGAAATGTCTGCAGATGATCTGATGATGATCGCATTAGATGCCGGTGCAGAAGATTTTTCAGAAGAAGAAGACAGCTATGAAATTTTAACAGCACCTGCTGATTTTGATACTGTATACAAAGCTTTGTCTGATAACAATATTTCCATGGCAAGTGCAGAAGTTACAATGATACCGCAGACCTATGTATCCTTGACAGATGAGAATGCAATTAAGTGCATCAATAGAATTCTGGATCTTCTTGACGAAGAAGACGATGTACAGGCTGTATATCATAACTGGGACGAGTAATCAAAACATAAAAAAGCAAGGAAGCCTGAAGTAGAGAGAAACTCTTTATTTCAGGCTTTTGTGGTTTAAACTTATAAATTTCGAAAAATGTTCGATTGTTAAGTTGATTTTAGTCTGGTATAATGTAGGACAGATTAAATGTTGAAACAAATTGCCCGGATAAAATGGAGGCGTATGGATATGCTTACCAATAAAGACATAATGGATGAAATCCTGAATATAAGATATAAATCACCGGAAAAAGAGAGAGAGCTGTGCTTTGAATTATTATCCCAAAGTGATGATGACTATTCAAAAGCCTTTGCACGGACTTATCTGGCAGATGCATTACATTCTTTAGGATTGCTGGAAAGTGCAATAGGAGAGTGCCAAATGGCACTTGAAATCACGGAAAAAAATCAGTATGAGAAGCTTTCACTGACATTGTATAATCTGGCTGGTATTATATATACCCACATAGAGGATGAACAGGGTGCACTTGATTACTATTTCAAGGGAATCAATCTGGCAAAAAAAATACAGGATTATATGATGTGTGGTGTACTGTTGGCTAATATAGCATTTGTGTACAGGAAATTTGGCGCATATGATAAAGCATCAGTTGCCTTGGAAAAGGCATATAATATGGCTAAGGAAGCAGTTCAAAATGATGCACATGTAGAATTTGATGATAAATTTTATTATAAACAGACTGCAGGAATTGCTTTGCAGAAAAAAGAGCCTGATGTGGCGTTTCCCTTATTGCAAAAAGTAGATGCCTGTGGTGAATATACCGAAGACACGGAAATGATGACAATGTATGCAGTATATTATGCCCAAAGGAATGAAAAAGAGAAATCACGGTCATATTTGAATATTGTAATGGACAATATGGAGAATGAAAGTAATGAATTCGAAAGGTTGTCTTATTATTTTGATGTAATAGATGTGTATATGGAATTACAGGAATTTGAAAAAGCACAGAAAGTAGTACAAAAAGCCAAGAGTATACTGCGTGGGATGAATATTTCTGCAAAATGGGTCAAGCTTGCAAATTATGAAGTAGAGATCAGCAAGGCTCTTGGGGATGAGAAGAACCTTCAGAAAGCTTATCAGTTGTTTTATGAAAAAGATACTCAGTTCGATGAGAACCGGAAACAGGCAGCAATTAAAAGATTAAAGAAAAGAATCGAGTTGCAAAGTGAGATAGATAAACATGCGGATATGGAAGCAGCACAGGCCATACTGATCACTAAAAGTGAACGTGACGAGTTAACAGGGATTTTTAACAGAAGAGGAATCAGAAAATACCTGTCCGGAAAATATTGCTATGCACAGCAGCAGGAGAAGATGTTTGCGGTAATGATAGTTGATGTAGATTATTTTAAAGAATTTAATGATACATATGGACATTTGGCAGGAGATGACTGCCTGAAACAGATAGCAGGGGCATTAACGTCAGCATTGGATGATAAGGGGATTGTTGGCAGATATGGGGGCGATGAATTCCTTGTTGCTGTTACTGATAGAAAAACAGAAGAAATCACAGATATTATTATAAATATTCGACAGAAAATAAAAAATCTGATGTTGGAAAATGTAAATTCTAAAATATCAAAATATCTTACCGTTACTATAGGGGCGGTTAATGCAGTACCTGGGAAGCAAACAGATATTTTGGAATATATGCACGCAGCAGATACTGCTCTTTATGAAATAAAAAAAGATTCTAAAAATGGATTTTATGTAAAGGATTCGCTTTATAAGGAAAAAGAATGAAATGGATAAATTTTTTAAAGAAAAAAGTGAAGAAGTAATTAAATACAGATTTGAAAATCCACAAAAAGCCTTTGAAATCTGTCGTGATATTTTGAAACATGGTGATGAACATAATGACTGGTATGAAGTTGCCTATGCACAGCTCTACATGGGGGATACTCTTTTTTCCATGGGTAAGATAAATGAGGCAATCGACCATATGCTGTTGGGAGAAAAAATCCAGAAAAAATATGGATATGATGATCTTCTGATGAAAAATTATAACATTACAGCAATTATATATATGACGCAAGGCGATGATTTCCTTGCATTAGATTATTTGTATTATGCAATAGAACTTGCGAAAAAGTTTAAAAACTATATAATGCTTGGAATGTTGTACAATAATATAGGAGTTATGCTGCATAATCGAGGAGATGCAGTAAGCGCGGCAGAATATTTTGAAAAAGGCATTGAAATCAGCAAAAAAGAGGGATCTGTGGATAAGGATATTGTATATGATGAAAGACAATTTTACATCAATATCTGCGGAAAATACATAGAAGAAGAAAAATATTCAGAAGCAAAAGAGTATCTGGATAAAGCTATGAATAGATATGCAAATAAATATTCAAGCGTATCTGAGGCGAGTGTGCTGTCTGCGTATGCTCTGATATATTATAAACTGGGAGAAGAGGAAAAATCATATGAAATTTGTAATAAAGTACTTCGTATGGAACAGGCTGCCTTTGATGAAGTGGAATCTTTTGAAGATTTTCTCGATATAGTTCTGATTTTTATTAAAACAGAACACTATGAAGATGCCAGACAACTTTTGCTGAAGTTAGATGAAGTAAGTGAAAAAACAAAAATTTTAAAATGTCAGCTCAGAATATGTTGTACATGGATAGAATATTATGAAGCAACGAGAAACAAGGAGTTGCTTCATGTATATTATAAAAAATATTTCGAAATTAAGCAGAAATTGAACAGAGAGCTGAATGAGGCAATCATAACAGCAATAGATAACAGGCGTAAACTAGAAGATGAGCGGGAATTCAACGAGCAGTTAAATGAAAATAACAGAGAACTGGTCAAAGAGAGTGAGATTGATGAATTGACAGGCATCAACAACAGATATGGATTGCGTAGACATTTTGAAAAACTGTTTGAAAAGGCAGTCGTACATAATGACAGGATATGTATGGCTATTTTTGATATAGATTATTTTAAAGTATATAATGACAAGTATGGTCATCTTTATGGTGATGAATGTCTGAAAAAAATAGCACATATTATAAAAACAACTGCAAATGACGATTATTTTGTCGCAAGATATGGTGGAGATGAATTTTTGATCATGGGGATGGGCAAAACGGATGAAGAGATAAAACAATTCTCAGATAAGCTGTTTATGAATATCAAAGAAGCGAATATCAGCTTTGCGGATCATCCGGATTCAGACAGAGTGACTATTTCATTGGGGGCTGTCAATTCTTTTGCCGAGAAAGAAAGTGATATTTCTGACTTTATACATAGTGCAGATAATGTACTTTATAAAGTGAAAGAACAGGGGAAAAATAATTATTTGATCGCATCAGTAAAGTAAATCTTAAATTGAATATAAATAATATTTGAAAAAAATGTAACTTTTTGTTGACAGCTATATATAGTAGTGATATTATAGCAAATGTCGCTGATAACTACAGCGGAA
>ULWY01043681.1_pt1 | contig 64442 bp, 64 predicted proteins | sample 1960761 | NCBI WGS metagenome assembly ULWY01 (sample SAMEA4835824, study PRJEB28245) | human gut metagenome | biome: gut microbiome; material: fecal sample | place: Denmark | collected 2008 | reverse complement strand
GTTTAAAGATTTAGAACAATACTTAAAAATGAACTAATATGTTTTGACAAACTAAAAATAAATGATATGATATAAAACCAATAAAGGAAGCAGTATCTAGTCTTTTATAAGAAACTGTTTGACAAATTAGAAAAAGGAAGACTAACATAGACAAAATAATGTTAGTCTTTAATCATCCTATAAATTTCACAAAAAATAATCAAAAAGGATGATATTATAAATATCAAAACCGTTATTTTATAAGGCCTAACTCTCATATAATCCTAATATCAACCCACAAAGTAGGTTGAATTCCGTAAGTACGAAATCAGTCTTGTGTAACACTAAACCCTTATGAAATAGGGAAAAGTTTAGTATAGTTGCACAAGTTTCTTATCCTGCTTTTTTACATATATTAATATTTATATATAAAATCATCCTATTTATAAAAAGTAAAAAAGACCAACTATTAAAGTTGATCTCGACGATAAATTGTAATTTGAATTACTTTATCCTTTTTCTTTTTATTAAGTTAATACCAATTACTATAAGTATTATCGATGGTAATAAAAACTCAACACTTCTAACTATTATATTTAAATAAAATGGGGCTAAATTCATATACCAATGTAAATAATCAATATCCAATACAACTAAATATAATAATATTAATAATAATGCTACAAATAATAAAATTAAACCTATAATTTTTTTGGTTTCTAACTTTTCTTTTTTTATTAGTTTTCTAGCAATATAAGTTATAGAAATTGATAGATATTCAAATATAGCAAATATAGATATTAAATATAAAGATGTTAATAATGTTGGCACATTACCAAAATGATAAATACTAAATATTTCTGCAAATATAAATGTTAAAACTAATATAATAATATTTAATATTATAATTGTTCTTTTTTTCATATAATCCTCCATTTCAACAAATTACTATTTGTCTTTCAGTTTCTATTATATCATTTTATTTACTTAAAATATTAAAATGTTGGTTAATTTTAATAAAATCATGTTATACTAATTTTAGTTAGTAGTTATTACTACCTATAATTTATTGCTTATAATGGTTGTTATACCAGAACCATAAGGGCACCATTGATTAATTTGTTCGAACTATTCGGAGTTTAAATATATGAATCAATCAGAGATGATTGATTTTTAGAAAAGGTAAAAAATTTAACGTATATTACGATTCAGATACTGACTTTATTTATTGTGCTTATGGAAGCTTAGTTTTGCATTGTGATGTTATAACTAGATAGGAATATAAATAAAAGGAGATAATTATGGATTTAGTAAATATTATTTATCGTTATGTAAATCGTTTTATTAACAGCTTGGAATTAATAGAATTATTAACAACTATAGATAAGACTAAGTTTTCAAAAAAAGAGGCTAAGGAAATTGAAAAACTTTTAGATGAAGTTAAAGAGATTGTAGAGAATGTTCCGGTTGAAATAGACCAAATTGAAATTAATAGAATGACTTCTATTAATCATATATTAGAAGATTTAGATAATGTTAGAAAAAATGAGAAAAATAGTAAAGAGGTAAAAGAATTTGCAAAAAATAAATATAATAGTTTGTTAAAGGATAAAGAAAATATAAGAGATAGTGGACCAAGATATAAAAGATTATATGAACTTTTAGTAAATAATTCAGTATATAAAAATTATTGTGAAAAAATGAATGATTTAGAGTTGTTGGAATTTATTACACAATATATTTCTGCTCCTGTAACTCCTAATATAGATCAAGAAACTTTTGATGACTTAGTAAATGTTGGAATTGAAAAAGATAAAAGAGAAGAATTATGGAGATTAGCTTTTAATTATAGTGGAAAGAAAAAGGATTTTACTCGTATAGAGAATTATTTTATTGATAAAAGAGATGATTATTATTTAACAGAACTTATAAGTGCTGTAAAAGAGGATTTAGATATGAATGGGCTAATAGAAAAAGTCATAAATACTAAAGATACTAATTTTATTAGTAGCTGTGGCAAGAGAGCTATAAATATAGGAATATTTACTGGTGAAGAAATAGAAAAGTTAAAAGAAAGAATTCAGGGTGAAAATGAATTATAGAATTAATGAAAATTTGTTAAGTGTTGATTTTAAATTTTTAAATTATTTGAATTATAAGATGAAATGAACTTATAAAGGTTCTTTTTATTTGGAATTTTATGAAAACATGATATAATGAAATCAATAGTGAGTGTATTATTGAGGTGGTAGTGTGAAATTAAAAAAATTTTCTAAATTATTTTTAATAGCAAGCATATTATTAGTTCCAGTATTGGTCTTTGCCAGTACTGGTGATGAATTTATTCCAATTACGTTGGCGATTGGAATCGAATTGTTTGTTTCTATTCATATGTCTATGTTTGTATTTGCGCCATTGGCTAATATATTTTCAAAAAATAATAGTAAAAAGGTGTTTTGGACTTTATTTAGTATAAGGGCAATATTATTACTTTTCTTTGATTTTTTTGTTACTACGGAAATTGCTATAGTTGATTTTATTTTTGTGTTTATAGGTACTTTTATTGTTGTTCCAATTGCTGCTGTAGTATTGAAAGTGAGAAAAGTTGGAAGTAAGCAAGTAGTAGCAACTGATTCAACTAATCTTAGTGTGGGGACTGAATTAAAATGTTTAAAGTGTAACTCAATACTTAGCGCAACTGATAAATTTTGTCCGAATTGTGGTGAGGCTGTTACTGGTAGTAATACAGCAGAATCCGATTCAATTCCAGTAGTGAAAAAAAATGTATTGTATCCATCTAATTTTGATAATATTTATAGCTTATCTGATGATAAAATGTTAGAAGCATTTATTGAAAAAGAATTAAAAATGGTTGGTATGGATACAAATACACGGTTAGTACCACAAGAAATATTAAATAGACGAAAAATTTTTTCTTTAATATTTTCTGTATTATTGTTTATATACATTTCAATGATATTTTTTCATTTTCCACTATTAACATATGTTATAGGTATTATAATTTTAGTTATATTTTATGTAAAAACTAAGGAATATAATATAATTAAATATTTGAAAAGAGAAGTTAAGGCACGTCCAAGTGAAAAAATATCTAATATTATTATGAATGCTAAAACATCTCTTGTTACAGATAATCAAAGAACAAATAGAATAGTAATTACTGTAATGGCTTTTGTCATACCTTTAATAATATTTATGAATCCACATATAATGTATGAAAAAATGGATTATGGTTATGGTGTAAGGTTTTACACATTCGGTTTATTAAATATGACAAATGTAACAATTCCTTCAACTCATGATGGTGAGCCGGTAGTTAGTTTAAGAGGAAATACATTTTCAAATATGCCAATACTAAAAAAGGTAACTTTACCTGATACAATTAAAGAAATTAGAGGTCAAGCATTTAAAAATAATCGATTACTAAAAGAAGTAAATATACCTTCTAATTTAGAATACTTAGGAGGAGGAGCTTTTTATAATTGTACTTCAATAAAAGAAATAAGTTTACCAGATAGTTTAACATATTTGGGTGGTGAATCTTTTAAAGGTGCTAGTTTGTTACAATCAATAAATTTATCAAATAATTTAACTGAAATTAGAGGTAATACTTTTGAAGAATGTACATCACTAAAAAGTATTAATATTCCTGATAAAGTAACAAGAATAGGTGGACATGCATTTTATGGTGATTACTCATTGTCTCAAGTAACTATTTCTCAAAATAGCCAATTACGTGAGATTGGTTCTTCTGCCTTTAGAAAGTGTGAAAGTTTAAGTACAATTACCATTCCAAGTGCTACGTATGTAAATGAAAGGGCTTTTAAAGAAAGTCCTACATCAGTATATAGATATGAAAACAGCTATGATGGTAGTTCTACTTTCTATTATGATCATTAGTGAGGTGTAGTATGAATTATAAGTATATACACTTATTATATGTGCCTACAATGGCATGTAATATGTGTTGCAAATATTGTTATTTAGAAGATAATACTATTGATGAAAAGACAGATAGAAATTCTTTAGATACTTTACGATTTGCTATAGATAAATTTAAGAAAAGTAATGTTGTTCCATTTAATATCTCATTACATGGTGGAGAAGTTACAACTTTATCTAAAACTGAGTTTCATGAATTGATAAAATTTATTTATAATTATTATAATGATAATAGACAGGTTATTGTTGATGGGGGATTTAAAGTTGGATATCCTCATATAAAAACAAATATGTATAATTTGGAAAAGCATATAGATACAATTAAAGAATTTAACGTATCAATATCGGGTAGTTTGGATTTACCTTTATTTTTACATGATGAATATCGTGTAACTAAAGGTAATCAAAAAACATTAGAAAGAATATTAAAAAATGTTGAGTTATTAAAAAATATACCAAATAAAAAGAAAGTGTCAGCAACAATTTTTAAAGAGCATTATGAGCATATTGAAGAAATAATAAAGGACATAAAATTTCTCCATAAAAACACATGTTTAGATATGAATGATTTTAATTTTATGATAGGGTTTGATTATAATTCTAATGGTATTCTTCATCATATGAGTGAAGAAGAACAGGTAACATTTTATAAGAGAATGCATCAGGAATTTGATGGAAGTGATTTGGATACTGGCGTTAATGGACCTTGGTTTGATGAGTTTGGTCCTGAATATTGTACTAATTGTGATAATTGTGGTGAGAAATTTTTCTTACTTGAAAAAAATGGAGATATTTATTCATGTGTTAGAGGCCAAAAAAATCCAGATTATTATTATGGTAATATTTATAATGACTCTGTTGAAGATATATTAACAAATGCTAGAAATAAGATTTTTTTAAATCATAATAGAGAACCATTAAATGAAGAATGTGTAAAATGTGACTATTTATATTTATGTAAAACAGGATGTCCGTTTGTAAAAAACGCATATGGGACAAATAAAAGTTATACTTGTAGACTTCAGCAAGAGTTGTATAAAGATAGAGGTTATCAAAAGGATCAATATAATGATGAATTTGTTTATGAATACGTTAAGAAGATGAGATTAGAAAATAAAGAAGAATATATACCTAATAGAAATGAAACTACTCATATTTCTTTAATTGATTTGATAAAACAAGATTCTAATCTTAAATATATATATGATAATAATAGCTTTGTACTTAAGGTTGATGATAGAGAATATAAATTGGAGTCACAAATACTAAAGAAATCTAGAGATGTTATTTATATTACGCCTCTTAGTAAAATTGAAATATGGATGAAGAAGAATATGATTAATGAATTATGTGAGTATCCAGAAAATAATTCTTTATATATAATGTTATTAAGTGGGGATTTGGTTACATATGGTGATGAGAAAAGGACCAAACAAAGGCATATTGCTACACATCAAATTTATAAGGGTGTTTTAGATGGTAATACTAATAACGACGATTATTATATTTACGATATAACAAATATGATTAGGCAGTATAAAAAAGATTATTCTTTTGAAAATGCAAATAATATATTTTTTACTACAGCGGCACTTAGAGATTATCACTATTTGAAACAAAAAAATAATGCTTATTATCATATACAAGCTATTAATTTACCATTTCAAAATATAGAATTTTATTATTTAGAGTTAGGAGATTTAAAAAATGGATAGGGAACCAGAAACATATGAAGAACTTATTAGATATAAAAGATGTGTTGATTTAACAAGATATTATGACTTATCAAAGGAAGAGTTAAATAAAATATATAATCATTTAGCAACTTATCCTAAGGCTGTTGTTATTGGTAATGATTCTACTTTGACATTGAAGGTTAACTATAAACCTGAAATACAGCCCGAGATAATTACTGCACAATGTGTAGATAATAGTATTGATGGTATAAAATTAACAAATGATGCATTTACTATTATTCCACATTATACTTCGTATGCTGGTACAGGATATTCAGGTGGTTCATCATCAAATAACAATAACAATAACAACAATAATAATAACAATAATAGATAGGATGTGTAATAGATGCCACTAATTTCTGATAATAGTCAAAAAAATAAATTGAAAAAATACAATATTAATATTAAAACAAAATATATTGTAGGGTCTAAAATATTAGAGCGAAATTCTAATGATAGTTATAATGATGATATTAAAAATGGTATTAGATGTGAAAAACAATACTTTATTAATGACAAATTAGTTCATTCAGAAAAACAATTTGATTCAAGAATTGAATATACTTTTATATCAAAAAATCAAGAGAATCAGGAATATACATGTCCAAATTGTGGAATGCATTCTAAGTTAAATAGTTTTATTGATGGATGTCCTTATTGCAGAACACATTATAATTTAGACTATACAGATAAAGATTTAGGTGGTAAATATCATTATGATAGAATTTTGAAATCTACTAGGTATAGAACAATTACAGCTATTATTGATGTTATATTTAGTGTTATTTGTTCTTATATTTTTATTAAAACTACTTCTAGGACATTTAATTCGTATGATATTTCTAAAATTTTTATTTATGGTGTGATACTTTCACTTATTCTTTATTATTTCTTTTATGTTATTGATGGTTATATAATTTTAGGGCCTATAAAAAAATATAAAGATAGACAAAATGAAAAACAAATGGACTTTTGGAATAGAACAAAAATTGATAAGACTAAATTTTTTAATAACTTAAATTATGAAGTTAGAAATAAGTATTATACTAATGGTGATATTATTGACTATGATATTATTGATTATGATGAATTTGAAGATAATGTTGTTGATGGTATATTGCATGTTAAAGTTACAGCTTATGTTAGAATAGTTAAATATAATAATGGTAAGTTGAAGTCTTCATATATTACAGATACTTATAATATGAAAAGATTAAATAAAGAAACACTAGAAATAAAAGATGGTGTAAATATAATTAAGTGTCATAATTGCGGGGCATCAATTGATGCTACTAAAGGTATGTGCGAATATTGTCATGCCGAAATAAAGCCATTACAAGAATGGATTTTAGAATAATTATTAAATTGCTCACAGATTATCTACTATAATCAATTGTGATAAGATATTTATTTTAGAAGATGGCAAAATATCAGCAATTGGTTCTCATAAGGAATTATTAAAGGATAATAAATACTATATAGAACATTGCGTGAAATTGAACTCATAGAAAATTAAAATATTGCATAAATAAGTAAATAGAGGAAGTTATTATTACTAGTTTTAATAATTTAGAAGCAATTAAATGTTATATTTAGTTGCTTTTTTTTGCTATTTTATTTATTCCTTGTGTTATCTTTTACATAGAATTAAATAGAGAGGTTTTTTATGGATCTACGATATTAGAACTTAAGAAGAATGATTTTATTAGTCTTAGTGTTAGAGCTAATGCTGATACTGTTCTTACTTTGGCACCTGATATTAATGCTTATGTAATTATTACTAAGTTTGTATAATTAATTGAAATTTGCCTATATTATATGTAGGAGGACTTAGTTATGAAAGACAACATTAATGCATTAGATGAAATGAATAAAGGTGCTAGTATGGGGATGGATGCAATTAGTTTTATAATGGATAAAGTAGATGATACCAAATTCCTTAAAGTATTAAAGTGTGAGTATGAAAAGTACAAAAAGATGAGTGATAGAATTCGTGATATTTATAAGAAATATAATGAAGATGATACACCTCATGAGACAAATACGATGACTAAGGCTATGACTTGGTGGGGAATTGAAATGAAAACATTTAACGATAAGAGTAATTCTAAAATTGCAGAGTTATTATTAAAAGGTACTAATATGGGTATAATTGAAGGTAGAAAAATTCTTAATAATAAAGAATTAGATAAAGAAGTTACTAAAATAGCTGACGAATATGTTAGAATGCAAGAAGAAAGTATAGAGATTTTAAAAAAATATTTGTAAAATACCAATTCTATTTATGGAGTTGGTTTTTATTTTTTTGTTTATAAGGAATTTGTTTTTTAAACTTTTATAACTATTTCTATTAGCAAACAAATATTTGCACTATATTATAGTAAGACAAGATTATGGAGAATAGAGGTTACCTCATCTGTGAAGTAGGAAATTTGATTGGTGATGACCAAACAAAAAACGACTAATTGAAATTTGTCTTTTGTTCTGATATAATTAATGTTGTTTACGGGTGATGTTTATGGATTACTTATATAATTTAGACCTTAATGAAAATGAAATATTAGATATAGTTGATGCTAATGGTGAAGTTAAAGACTTGAGTGAGGAAGATATAATTAAATATATTTATATTTTAATTGATGTTGGATGTACACAAAAACAAATACATAATATTGTTACTTCTAATCCTTTTTATTTTAGTAGAGATATTAATGATGTTGGAAAATTTTTGCGAAGACTTAATTCTTTAAATGTATCTGATTTGGCTGATGTTTTGGATAGTAATCCATGGCTTTTAAATAAAGATTCATTTGAATTGGATGAATTTTTAATGAATGAGAAAAATACTGACTCTTTAGATGAAATTTTAGAAAGATTTTTAACAAGTTTTAATTAATTATGCTATAATTAATTTAACTTTTTGCCGAATTAGCTCAGTTGGTAGAGCAGTGCATTCGTAATGCAAAGGTCGAAGGTTCAAGTCCTTTATTCGGCACCATATAATGAAAATTATTTATTACTTATTAGACAAAAAAACTACTTTTTGAAGTAGTTTTTTTAGTTAAATTTATATCTCCTGGAATTGTTAAATTAATAATATTAAAATAATAATTAGTTTTTATACTTATATAGTTATTACGTATTGTGGTTTATATTTTTAATTAAATATTGTTTTTACTAGTAATTTATTTGACTTTTCTTGTTTCATGTATTTTGGTTTTTCTATTCCTTTAGGTAGAGGCATTTCCACTCTTCCTTCAATGTACTGTAGAAAGTATGCTAAGCCAAGCATTTTATATCCGATGAAGTCTGATTCTATACATCTTTCTTCATATGGTTTAGTTGTGTCATTTAAAACACTTGTATAAATATTGCCTAGACTAGTACCTAGAAGGTTTATTTCATCTGGTGATAAATTCTTTAGAAAATTATAATCTAGTATCCAGGCTGTATTTGCAACAATTTTGGATTCTTCTTCGTTTAATTTTATAAAATCAAATTTATTTTTATTCTTTGTTTTTTTAGTCATTGATTTTGGTATTGATATATTACTAGCAGATAAATTTATAATATCATTTGCTTGAACATAAGTTGTTTTTTTTGTAGTTATTTTCGTTTTAATCATTCCTTTCTCAATTGGTGTTGTATTATAACACTTTTTTGCTATTTTTGCAACATATTGTTGTTTAAATTGTGTATTGTTGACTGATATATATACTTATGCTATTATCGAGTTAATGATGTTTATTTTGATTGAGGAGGTATTAAGTTTATATGAAGGCTATCACTATTAAACAACCTTTTGCGTCTTTAATAGCTAATGGTATTAAAGAGTATGAGTTTCGTACTTGGAAAACTAAATATAGAGGTAAATTATTAATTCATGCTGGTAAAAGTGTTGATAAAAAGGCAATGGAGAAGTTTGCTTGTTATAATCCTGATTATCCGCTTGGTTGTATTATTGGTATTTGTGATTTGTCTGATTGTATAAAAATAGATGATAATGCAAGAAAAATGTTACTTAAAAAGAATAATTTAGTGTATCACCATGTTGGTACTGATACTACTTGGAATGGTTATGGTTTTAAATTAGAAAATGTTAAAGAAATTAAACCTATTTATGTAGCTGGTAAATTAGGTTTATGGAATTATGATTGTGAGGAGTAAGGATGTTAAGTTATAAAAATAAAGAAGATGCAAAGATAATGGAGAAATATCATAGAACTAGAGATATGATTAATTTACTTAAATATTTCCCTGATTTAAGTCCTATTATGGATTTAACTATAGTTAAAGATATAGATGATTATATGAATAATAAGAAATATTGTGATAGTTTTATGGCTAGTCGGAATGATACTTTGATTACAAAGCCTTCAATGGCTAGTGTAGAAACATCTGGTACAACTGATGGACTTTTAGAAATATTTAAAAAAGTTAAGGAAATTGATCCTGATGGAGTTTTGGTTTTATTTAATTTGTCACATGATGCTAGTAAGAGATATGAAAGATATGCTGGTATATCAATTGGTGTTAGTGTAGGAGTAGGTGTTTATATTGATGCTGTTGGTAAAGGGTATGATGGAAGAGAAGTGTCTAAAGGACTTGATTGTCATGAAAGATACTTTATTCCTTGGTTTGATGTTAGAAGATGTAATTTGAGTAACTTTAAAAACTATCGTACTTATCTTATAAATGATGATGATTATGAAATTAGCCGAAAAAAGAGAATTGAATTTTTAGTTAGTGTTGGAATGAGTGAGGATGAAGTTTCAAAAAGTATTCCAGAAAATTATAGTGAAATACCTGACTTTATTTGGTTGGATATTATTAAGAATTTTTTGGGAAAACTTGATGATATGGAAGATGAATTTAATGCTATTGGAATGCTAGAATTTGCTATATCCGGGCATACAGAGGGTAAACATTTTTTACCATGGCAGATGTTTGATAAGAGTAGGTATTGCTCTTAATATTTTACAGAAAAGTTTTAACGTGTTATAATGTTTTTGAAGAGGAGTGATGCTTTTTGACAGCTCAAAAAAGAGATGAGAGTGAAATTAATCAGGGGAAGATTATTGATCAACTTAGATGTTTAGCAATTGATATGATTAGTGAGGCTAATTCAGGACATCCTGGTATTGTATTGGGAGCTGCTCCTATACTTTATACTTTATATGCACATCATTTAAGATTTGATCCTACTAATCCCAGTTATTTTAATAGAGATCGCTTTATTATGTCTGCTGGACATGGTTCTGCCTTGCTATATGCAACATTGTATTTAGCTGGTTTTCCTATTACTTTAGAAGATTTAAAGAAATTTAGACAAATTGATTCTATTACACCTGGACATCCGGAATTTGGAGTTACACCAGGAGTTGATGCTTCAACAGGACCATTGGGTCAAGGCATTGCGATGGCAGTTGGTATGGCTATGGCTGAGGCAAATTTAAGAACTAAGTACAATAATGGTAAAAAGGAAGTTTTTGACTACTATACTTATGTTTTAGCTAGCGATGGTGACTTGATGGAAGGTATTAGCTATGAGGCTTGTTCTTTGGCTGGTACTTTAAAACTTAATAAATTAATAGTTTTATATGATTCTAATGATATTTGTCTTGATGGCAAAACGTCACTTACTTTTAATGACAATATTTCAATGAGATTTATTTCGTTTGGGTGGAATGTTATTACTGTTAATGATTCAGAAAATTATGATGCAATTTCTAAAGCAATTGAGGAGGCTAAAAGTAGCACTGATAAGCCAACTTTAATTGAAATTAAAACTGTTATTGGAAAGCATTCTAGTTTAGAGGGTACCAATCTTGTACATGGCAAGCCATTAAGTAAGGAAGAAGTAACTTCGATAAAAGAAAAATTAGGAGTTAGAGATATTCCATTTACAGTGTCACAAAATATATGTGATGATTTTAGATACTTTGTTGAGAAAAGATGTTCGGCATTATCTGATAAATTTAATAAGAATATTGAAAGTTTATCTGAAAGTGAGCAGGCTGAAATTAAATATTTAATGGGTGATGATAAGTCGATTCCTGTTAAAGAGTTTATTTATGATGCACCTGAAAATTTAATGGAATCTCCTCGAGATACTTCTTGTAAAATACTTAATTCTATTGTTTCTAATTCTTCTTGTATATTAGGTGGAAGTGCAGATTTATTTGCAGCTAATAAAACATATGTAGAAGGTGCTGGTGACTTTTCTTCTAATAACTACTTAGGCAAAAATATTTATTTTGGAGTTAGAGAACATGCTATGGGTGCAATTTTAAATGGTTTGGCTTTATGTGGATTTAGACCATATGGTTCTACTTTTTTGAGTTTTTCAGATTATATGAGACCGGCTATTAGAATGACTGCTATGATGAGGTTACCGGTTGTTTATATTTTTTCACATGACTCTATTAGTGTTGGAGAGGATGGACCTACACATCAACCAGTTGAGCAATTAATAGCTTTACGTAGTATACCTAATTTGGAAGTATTTAGACCAGCTGATGCTAACGAAGTTATCGGTTCATATAAGGCCATTATGGAGAAAAAGTCAGGACCAGCGGTTATTACATTATCTCGTAATGAATTACCAATACTTAATACAACAAATGCCGGAGGTGTTAGTAAAGGCGGCTATGTTGTTTATGATACAGAAAGAAAAGCAGATGGTATTGTTATTGCAACAGGTGAGGAAGTTCATCAAGCAATTGAGGTTGCTAAGAGACTATTAGTAAAAGGAATAGCTATTAGAGTTGTTTCAATGCCTAATTTAAATAGATTTTTAGAACAGGATGAAGAATATATTGAAGAAGTATTACCGGTTGAGATTAGAAAAATAGTAGTAGAAGCAGCTTCATCTTATTCTTGGAATAGATTGATTTTTAATGACAAATACTTAATTACGTTAGATCAGTTTGGGGCATCTGGTAAAAAGGATGATGTTTATAAAAAATTTGGTTTTGATGTTGATAGTTTGGAAGAAAAAATAGAAGATTTATTAAAATAAAATTCGATAAAAAACGACTCTTGTTATTGTTACTATATATATGGTGATATAATGAGAGTCTATTTTATTTTTGATGTTAAAGAACAATTTATAAGTCTTTATCAAAACAATTATCGAGTTTTATATAATATTTTAAGACAAATATATTATTTAGATAAAGAAGAAATTAATTATGCTTATACATTATTTAGTCAATTAATTAATATAATTGATAAGAATACAATTGATAGAGATATATTTTTAAAATGTCATAGAGATATACCATATTCTAAACGAGGCAATATTCATTATATTAATAATTTATATAAAGATGAAGTTAGTAGACTCATTGTAAAAAGAAGTTATATTAAGTTAGAAACTGAACAATATAATTCGTCATTTTTTAAAGTTTTACGTAATTATTCTAGTAATTATTTTATTTGTGATTTTAAAAATCAGACTTATTTCTTTTTAAATGATATTTTGAATAATGATAGGCCAAAATTGTCGGCTTTTGCTTGATATCGTTTGTTTATAATGATACAATAGTTATATATATTAAGGAGATGAATTATGTTACATGATATTTTATTAGTTCTTGTTGGACTAATTTTAGGAGCTGTTATTGGATTTTTTGTAGCTCGTAAAGTAATGGAAAAATATTTGAAAAAGAATCCACCAATTAATGAAGATATGATTAAAGCTTTAATGATGCAAATGGGTAGAAAGCCTAATCAAAAGCAAATTAATCAAATGATGAAAGCTATGGAGAAGTATCAATAATACTTTTCTTTTTTTTGTCTTTGCTTTATAATTTAGTTGGTGATATTATGAAGGACTTTAAAGAAAAATTAGCGCAAGTTCCGACGAAACCTGGTAGTTATCAGATGAAAAATAAAGATGGAGTTATTATTTATGTTGGTAAAGCTAAGAATTTAAGAAATAGACTTAAAAGTTACTTTACAGGGCGAGTAGTTGGAAAAACTAAAATGTTAGTTGAGGATATAGATGATTTTGAATATATAGTTACATCATCTGAGTTAGAATCGTTAATCTTGGAAATTACTTTGATTAAGAAATATGATCCGAAATATAATATTATGCTTACTGATGATAAGACTTATCCATATATTGAACTTACTAAAGAAAAGTATCCTAGACTTAGAGTTGTTCGTAATGTTAAAAGAAGAAAAAAATTAAATTATTTATATGGACCATATCCTAATGTTAATGCTGCTAGAAAGACAGTTAATATGTTAAATAGACTTTATCCTTTAAGAAAATGTGAACATTTAAAGAAAGATTTGTGTCTTTATTATCATATACATGAGTGTTTAGGCTATTGCAAAAAGGAAGTTGATTCTGAAGTTATTAATGAAATGTCCAAAGAAATAGTTGCTTTTTTAAAGGGAGATAGTAGTTTTATTAAAGAAAAAATTAATAAAGAAATGATAGCGGCAAGTGAGGCTTTAAATTATGAAAGGGCTTTAGAACTTAAGAAGATGCTTGAAGATATTGATATTACTTTGAAAAGGCAAAAAATAGACTTAAATGATAATTATAATTTTGATTTGATTAACTACTATGTTGATAAGAATTATTTATCTATACAGATTTTCTTTGTTAGAGCAGGATTACTTGTTGGTCGAGATAAAAATATTATTAGTAGTGATTTAAATGTTGAAGAACAAGTTTTAGAATATATTTTGAAATTTTATGAGAAAACTGGTGTTCTTCCTAAAGAATTACTTGTACCTGATGAGATTGATAGTAAATTGTTAAGTGAATATTTAAATATAAAAGTTAATATTCCTAAGAAGGGTAAATTAAAGAACTTACTTGATTTAGCTAGAGATAATGCTCGTGAAGTGTTATTGTCGGAAGAAGAGTTGTTGAAGAAAAATGATGATTTGAGATTAAAAGCTCTGGATGAACTTAGAAAATTACTTAATACAGATAATGTCTCAAGAATGGAAGCTTTTGATAATTCACATTTATTTGGAACTTTTTATGTTGGAGGTATGGTTGTTTATAATGACTTTTTACCTTTGAAAGATGAATATCGTAAGTATAAAATTTCTACAGAAGTTAAAGATGATTTAGGTGCTATGAAGGAAGTCTTGTATAGAAGATATTATAAAGTTTTGATGGAAAACTTGGTTTCACCTGATATTGTTGTGATGGATGGTGGATATAATCAAGTTAAAATTGCTGTTCAGATAATTAGAAGTTTAGGCCTTAATATTAGAGTTATTGGACTTGTTAAGAATGATAAGCATAGAACTAGTTCTATTATTGATGAAGAGGGAAAAGTACTTGATGTTAGTCCTAATAGTAACTTATTTTTATTCTTTAGTAAGATTCAAGAGGAAGTACATAGATTTGCTATTGCATATCATAGAAATATTAAGGCTAAAGGGGCTTTATCTTCGGTACTTGATATGATTCCAGGAATTGGTGAAGTTAGAAAAAAAGAACTATTAAAACATTTTGGTTCTTTGAAGAAAATGAAGGAAGCATCGATTGAGGAACTGAGTGAAGTAATACCAGAAGATGTTTCTAAAGTGTTATTTGATTATTTGAAAGAAATATAGTATCATATTTTTGTATAATAAGTATTTTATTTGGAGGATTAGAAAATGAAAAATAATAAAGGATTTACGTTAATTGAAATTTTAGCAGCGGTTACGATAATGGGTATTTTAGCTGGTGTTGCAGTTCCAGCAGTTATGCGTTATGTTGATAAGAGTAGAAAACAATCTTATGAAGCTATGGAAAAGAGCTTGTATGATGCAGCTAAGAATTATGTTATGAATGAGGAAATTGATATTCCAAGTACTGGTTATGTTCTATCTGCTAGTGATTTAATGAACGAAAAGTATTTGGAAAGTTTGGAAGATCCAGTTGATAAGGGCAATAGTTGTACTGGTAGTGTTGAAATTGAACCTGATACAGCTACAACTGATGCTAATAGTTTGAATAGCTATACATATAAAGTTAGTTTGAAATGTGCAAAATATAATGTTAATGGTATTGAATATACTGATAATGGTAGGAAGTAAAAGAAATGGCAAAAATTAAAGTAATGGATGAGGTTTTGGCCAATAAAATAGCGGCAGGAGAAGTAGTTGAAAAAACTATGAATGTTGTTAAAGAACTGGTTGAAAACTCGATTGATGCTAAAAGTAGTGAAATTACAATTAAACTTATAGATTCTGGTGTTAAGGAAATAGAAGTTAGCGATAATGGCGTTGGTATGGATAGAAATGATGCTGTTATGGCTTTTTCTCGTCATGCTACATCTAAGCTTAAAAATCTGGACGATTTATTCTATATTGAATCGTTGGGTTTTAGAGGTGAAGCATTACCTTCAATTGCTTCTGTTTCAAATGTTAAACTTAAGACATCTGATGGAAATGAGGGTACTACTGTTACTTTAGAGGGTGGAGAAAATATTAGGGTTGTTCCTAGTGAATTGCAAGAAGGTACAACGATTGTTGTTTCAGATCTTTTTTATAATACACCAGTTAGACTTAAGTATTTAAAAAACTTATATGTAGAACTAGCCAATATTGTTGAGTATGTTGATAAAATGGCTTTATCTTATCCTAATATTAAGTTTTGTCTTATTAATAATGATAAAGTTTTACTTAGAACGGATGGTTCTGGTGATTTACTTAAGGTTATTTATCAAATATATGGTGCTGATATTACTAAAAAGATGATTAATATATCTGGTGAAAATGATGATTATTATGTGTCTGGATATATTTCATATCCAGAAGTTACGAAAAGTAATAGAAATGGTATTACAACATTGGTAAATGGTCGTGTTATTAAGAATAATGAGCTTAATAAAATAATAATTGATTCTTACCATACTTATATTCCAAAAGATAAGTTTCCAATTATTGTTTTAAATATTGATGTTGATCCAATACTTATTGATATTAATATACATCCAACTAAGATGGATATTAAATTTTCTAAGATGGATACTTTAAAAGAATTAGTTATGGACTTGATTAGTCAGAAATTAAAGCAATTGACTTTAATTCCAACGGCTGCTGTTAGGGATGTTTCTTCTGTTTCTGAGGTAAGAGATCAAATAAAGGAAAATAGTGATACTACTAGTCATTCTAATCAATATAGTGATATATTTCCAAGTAATACTAGTTATGAAGAAATTAAACTTGACTTTGAGTTAGCTGAAGAAAAAGAAAAGTATGAAAGTAATAGTACTAGTTTAGAAGTTGATGATAATGATGTTACTCCAACTGATAATTGCTATCGTATTAAAAAAATGGAGCCTAAGGGTATAGTTTATTCTACTTATATAATTGCAGAGAATGAAGATGGAATGTATATTATTGATCAGCATGCGGCAGCTGAGAGAATTAATTATGAAAAGGTTTTAAAATCTTTAAAGGAGAAAGTTGTTACAGTTGATTTGCTTGTTCCAATTAAAATAGAACTTAGTGCTAGTGAATTTTTAATTATTAAAGAGAACTTTTCTTTACTTGAAGAATATGGTTTTAAGACAGAAGAATTTGGTATTAATACAATCATTGTTAGGAGTCACCCTTCATGGATAATGGATGATGTTGCTGAAGAGTGTATTCGTAAGGTTATTGATATTATTGTGACACGTGAAGAATTTGATTTTGATTTATTTGTGTGGAGAATGGCTGCAACAATGGCATGTAGAATGTCTATTAAGGCAAATGATTATATTTCTTATGATGATCAAGTATTTCTTTTGGATACTTTAAGAAAATGTGATAATCCATTTACTTGTCCACATGGTAGACCTACTATTATTACGTATACTAAATATGATTTAGAAAAATTATTTAAGCGTTCGCTTGATTAATTTTGGATGGTGAATTATGAAAGATATAATTGTTATTGTTGGGCCAACTGGTGTTGGAAAGACTAAACTTAGTATTGAACTTGCTAAAAGAATTGATGGTGAAATTATCAACGGAGATTCGGTTTCTATTTATAAAGGACTTGATATTGGTAGTGCCAAACCTACTATGGAAGAAAGAGAAGGAATTGTTCATCATTTAATTGATGTTTGTGATATTGATGATAATTATACAGTTTATGAATATCAGAGGGATGTTAGAAGAAAAATTGATGATATTAGTAAGAGAGGTAAACGTATTATTATAGTAGGTGGTACAGGACTATATATAAGAGCAGCTTTATATGATTATAAGTTTGTAGAAGGTACTAATAATAATGATTATAAAGATTTAAGTAATGAAGAGTTGGTAGAGAAGATTAAGTCTTATAATGTAGAAGATATTCCTCATGTTAATAATAGGCAACGTTTAGTTAGACTTTTAAATAAGTTAGAAAATGGAGAAGAAAGTGTTACTGAGAAAAGTAAATTATTATATCCTTGTAAAGTTATTGGTTTAACTACTGATAGAGAATATTTATATGAGAGAATTAACAACAGGGTAGATCAAATGATTAAATCTGGTCTTTTAGAGGAAGTTAATGGTTTAAAAAAATATTATTTAACTTCCCGAGTATTAAACTCTGGTATTGGATATAAAGAATTTTATGATTACTTTTATAATAATGTTTCTTTAAATGATGTTATTCAAAAAATAAAACTTGATTCTAGAAGATATGCTAAAAGACAATATACATTTTTTAATCATCAATTTGATACTAAATGGTTTGATGTTAATTTTGAAGACTTTTCAAGGACAGTAGATGCAGTTTATGAATATATAGAGAAATAAAAAAATTAAAAATATGGGCTTTGTCCATATTTTATTGTGCACTTAATCTTGAAAAAATAGTAAATGATTAGTATACTTATAGTATAAGAAGATAAGTGAAAAGTTGGTGTAAATATGTTGACAATGAATAAAATAAAGTCTATCCTTAGGCAGACAAACAGACATGTTAGATTAGACCAATTTTTAGACGAAAAAAAATATATTCTATGTTCTATTGTATTGATAGGACTTTTTATCGTGTTTATGCTTAACTCTTTTGCAGCTCTTGAACCGGTTTCTAGTATAACTGTTAAATCTACTACTTTAGACTATACTAAGAATGAAGAAGGTTCTTGGCAATATACTAAGACAGCTAAATGGATAAGCAAAGGTAAAGCAAGTATTAATATAAAACTTGAAACTATTGAAAAGCCAAGAGCTGAGTATACAGATGTAATTTTAGTATTAGATACATCAGGTAGTATGGTTAAAGATAAAATAGAACAGTTACAAAAAGATGTTAATGAGCTTATTAATGATACAATCCCAAAAGGTAATAAGATATCTTTAATTACTTTTAATGATACGGCTACCATTGTAAATGATTTTACTGATGATGCTTCTTTATTACAAGAAAGTATAAATAATTTGACAGTATCAGGTGAAACCAATTATTATCAAGCATTAATAAAAGTGGATGATGTATTAAGTACATACGATAAAGAGTCAAATAGAGATTGTGTAGTGTTATTTTTGACTGATGGTTTACCTACAACTGATACTCCAAATGAGGTGGGGGAGTATAAACTTTTAAAAGAAAAGTATGATTATTTAAGTATCAATGGTATTCAATATGAACTTGGTGAAAATATCTTAGATGGTATCAAAAACATAACCGATATTCAGTTTATAGCAAGTACTAAAACATTAAATAAGTTTTTATATAAAGCATCTATTTCACCGGCTAGTTATGATAATTTCGTATTAACTGATTATGTTGATACTGACAACTTTAATTTGAAAAATATTAGTAATATTTCTACAACGTTTGGCAGAGCTAGTATTGAAGATAATCAAGTAATATGGAATTTAGATGGACTTAAAACAGGGTTAGATGCGGAACTAACAATCGACATAAATTTAAATGATAATTTAATTGGAGTAGGAGGAGTTTATCCAACTCATACTAAAACAGATGTAGCTTATAAAATAGCTACTATTTCGGCAACAGAAACTACTGATAAAACTACAATATTAAAAGATAATTATGTAGTTACATATGAGGCTAATACGCCAACTGGATGTGTTGTATCTGGTTTGCCTAGTTCTAAAGTTTACTCAGTATTTGATACAGTAAGATTAGCTGATAGTGTTCCAACTTGTATTGGCTATCAGTTTCAAGAATGGAAAATAGTAACGAATGATATAGAAAAGGTCGGAAATAATCAGTTTATAATGCCAGAATCTAATGTGAAAATAAAAGCTATTTGGAAGAAGTTAAGTGTAAGTAAGGCAATGGATGGAAAAATATCAAAAGTGCAGACTTTATATGAATTAATGGCAGATAATTCTCGTGGATTGGATACTGATGTTAATTTTGCTTCTTCTCCAACTATTGACAACTCGGGGATATATACAATATCTAGTACTGAAAATGATAAGTATCCGGTCCACTATTATCGTGGTATTATAGATGATAACAATGTTTTGTTTGCTGGATTTTGTTGGAAAATGGTAAGGACAACATCAACTGGAGGAGTAAAACTAATTTATAATGGTAAAGCCTTTAAAGAAAAGGGTATGCCTTTAACTTACGATAAGTACATAAATATTTCAAATGATGTAGCATATCCTTATACTTATGATTCAACGACAAATAAATGGATAAGCACTAATAAAACAAATTCAAAAACTGGTACTATATCGTTTTCTGTATCTGAGCCTGGTGTATATATATTATCATATTCTGTTTCTTCTGAAGCAAATTATGATAAAGCATATTTTTATAAAGACAATGTTGAATTAAAAGTTGATTCTGGTACAAATAGTGGTACTATATCTTTAGGAGAATTAACATCATCAAACGTGTTAATGGTAAAATATACTAAGGATGGATCTGGTTCTAAAGGCAGCGATTCTGTAACGTTTTCAGTAGATAAGCCAAGTGGAGAGTTTGTTAAGAGTTGTAATAATACCGGTGTAGATAGTCAAATTGGTACAAGTAAATTTAACTCGATGGCTACATCTCCAGCCGATGTTGGTTATATGTATGGAAATAGATATGAGTATACTATGTATAATACGACCTCAACTGAAATTTATGATACTAAAAATATTGTTTCGAGCTATTATTATGGTGATTCTATTACTTATTCTTCCGAAACAAATATGTATACTTTAACAAATGCCAATCAAAAGTCTTGGGGTTCTAATTATAATAAATTGGTTGGTTATTATACTTGCAGAAGTACTTCAACTACTTGTTCAACAGTATACTATATAGCAGCATCTAATTATAATTTTCAATATGCTTTACTTCTATCAAATGGAGAAACTGATCCTACAACTCAAACTATAACTTTGGGGAAGGATGTAGTGGATAATGATGATGGAACATATAGTCTAACAGATATTGTAACCTTAAAGAAAACTGAATGGTTTGAAAAGCATAATACATATAAAAACTATTATGTATGTAATGATCTAACCAGCACGACTTGTGATTGTAAGTACAGTGTTACTTCAACTACTGTTCGTTCCATTGAATATAATAAGTCACTTAATTTTATGTATGGAAATGATGTGACTTGGGATGGTGAAAAGTACACTTTAGTGGATACTTATACATCTACAAATTCTTGGTCGACTGATAAAGCTACAGTAGCAAAAAAATACCATTATACATGTCTTAATACAAAAGGAAAGTGTTCTGAGGTTTATTACATCATTAGGTTTGATGATAGTTCAGTTTTTTGGTACTTAACATTGTCGTCAGGTAAAAATATAGAAGATGCAAAAAGTGATATGTTTGCAAACACTAATGATTCAGAAATTAAAAAGGTAATAGATTCTTGGTATAAAAATAATATGATTGATTATACTGAAAAGTTAGAAGATACTATTTGGTGTAATGATAGAATTTTGTATTCTGGGGCATTGGTTGGAAAGGATACTGAAATGAGTATTAACATTAGAAACTCAAATTTTGATGTTTACAATAGAACATATAAATCATCTAGCCCAAGTGTAAAGTGTTCAAATGAAAGCAGGGATGGTTTTACTGTTTCTATAGATTCAGGTGGAAATGGTGCGTTGACCTATCCAATAGGATTATTGACAGCGGATGAAGCAATGTTAGCTGGAGGAAATACCGATGTAACCTCAAAATATTATTTATATACTACGTATGAGCATTGGCTTTTGTCACCTGCTTTCTTTGGTCAGCAAGCAATAGGCTTTGCTGCGGCCATACTTTCCACAGGTTCTAATGGTTCTTTTCTTGATTCTACATATGCTGACAATACTGGTAGTACTATTTTCTCGTCTATTTATGGTGTACGACCTTCAGTATCACTTGTACCTGGTACTAAAACTTTTGAAGGTGATGGAACTGTTGATGATCCATATATAGTTAAATAAGATTTAATACTTAAACTAAAAAAGAGATTTGAAATCTCTTTTTACTTTGACTTATTTTAATTCTGGATATATTTCTTGATCAAATTGATGTTCTTCTATTTCTATTTCTAATAGTTTTTTGGTATTTATTAGGAAAAAACTATCATCTAATATATTTGAATTGTCTGGAGTAATTGGGTCATCCCATGTTAGGTCTAAATGATACCAGTTATTATCTAGTTTTACACCATTCCAGATATGATTATTACTTGATACTTTGTAGCTTACAACTCCTAGACGTTCTAAGATTAATTCCATTGCATCTGTATAACCACCACATATTCCATATCCTTCAATTAAAGGACCATAAGCTATATCTGATTGGTAAGGTGTTGATCCAGTATTTTTTTTAGTTATATCATATTTTGTATTATTAATAATATAGTTATGAGCACTTCTGATGTTTTCAATTATAGGTTTATTTTTATCTATGATGTTTGCTTCTATTTCATCTAATTTTTTATCTATTTCACTTATTTGGCTTGCAGTATAACTTTTATGTATTGTGAGAGTTATTTTACCAAGACTATCATATTCTGTTTCGATATGTTGAAATCCATTGTATGGATGAACAAAGTTATTTATATATGATAGGGTTTCTTCATTATTGGCTAAATCTTTTATATCATCTAGGCAGGTTGTATAGTCTTTAGGACAGTAAAATGTAAAAGCGTTTTTACCAGCGTTGATTGCAGTATAGTATATATTTAGAATATCTTGACGACATTCTGGAATAAAATTATCTGTATTTTGGACGTATGAAAAGTCATAGTCACGATAATATTCATTTTTTTCACCTAGCGTTACAACTTTATTTGCTGGGTTTAATTTTTCTTTAAGAAAAGTTATAATAGTTTCTTTTTTCATTAAGATTAAGCCAATTATTATTAGCGTTGTTCCTAATTTAACTAATTTTTTCATGGTTCCTCCTAGATTTACTTATGTAATAATTGTATCTTAAATTATTTATATTGTAAAGAAATTGTAGTAATCATAATTTTTGGAAAAAGAAAAAGTCGTATTTTTACGACTCTTAGTTCATTCCGTTTTTCATCTTTGTTAATCTTGATTTTAAACGAGCTGCTTTATTTTTATGTACTAATCCAGAAGACATTGCCTTATCAATTCTTTGAATAGCAACATTTAAGTTATTGCTTGCAGTTTCTTTGTTACCTGCTTTAACTTCTTTTTCGAATTTTTTAATAGCAGTTCTCATACTTGAATTTACTAGTGTATTTACGTTTGTTTTCTTTACACTTGAACGCATACGCTTTTTAGCACTTTTAATATTTGGCATAATTTCACCTCACTTTTTGTAAACATATTAATTTTATCAAATATATAGTAAAAATGCAAATAAAAGTTACACTTTTTGCCAATATTATTAATAGGTGATTTAAATGCATACAATCGATTTAGAAAAATATGGTTATAGAACTGACTTAATCATTGAAAATGAGAAGGCTAATATTAGCAATAATTATGTTCCATATAAAGGTATTAAAGTTAGTAAAAGTAAATATAATGATAATAATTATATTACAATAAGTTTTGAAGATGTTACAGATAAGGATAATTATAAACGAGTAGAAGAGGTTTTTATAAAGGAACTAAAGGAAGTTATTGGTGATATTTCTAATAAAAAAATTATGGTTATCGGGCTTGGAAATGTTAATTCTACGCCTGATGCACTTGGACCTAGTACTATTGATAATGTTTTAGTTACAAGACACTTGTTTAATATAGGTGATGTTGAAGAAGGATACGCTAATGTTTGTAGTTTTAAGCCTAGTGTTACAGGAGTAACGGGAATTGAAACTGGGAATTTAGTACTTAATTTAGTATCTTTTTTAAAGGTTGATTTGGTTATTGTTATTGATTCCTTGGCTGCTCGAAGTATTTCTAGGGTTAATAAAACAATTCAAATTACAGATTCTGGTATTAGTCCTGGTTCTGGTGTTGGAAATTATAGAGAAGAGATAAGTTATAAAAAGTTAGGAATACCAGTTATTGCGATTGGTGTTCCAACTATTGTTGAGGCAGCTGTTATTGTTTCAGATACTTTTAATTATATGTTGAAGCATTTTAGCTATAAGTTGAGTAATATTAATAATCCTAAATTGAAATTAGTGTTGGATAGTAAACAAAACTATATAAATCAAGACGTTAGTTTAAGTGCTGATGATAGAAAAAAAATACTAGGAATGGTTGGTAATTTAAGTGATGATGAGTTAAATAAATTATTTGATGAGGTCTTAACGCCAATTAATTGTAATATGATGGTTACTCCAAAGGAAATTGATTTTGTTGTTGAAAAGCTCAGTATGTTAATTGGTAATGGAATAAATAAAAGTTTACATAAGGCCTTTAATCCGACAAAATAGTTATTATAAATATATTATATTATACTCGGTGATAAGATGAAGAAAAGGTTTGTTACTAGTAGAAGAAAAAAACATAAAATTGTTAAAAAAATTTTCTTTTTCTTATTGTTTGTTTTATCTTTGATTGTTAGTTTCCACTTTTTAAGTAAAAGCAATATTGTTATTGATGATCGTAGTTTAGTAGAGGTATTATTGAATCCAAATGAAGTTAGTTTTAAAAGTATTGTTGGTAAGAAAATAAAAAATCTATTTAGTGAGCCGGTTATGTTGTTGGATAATAATTATTTTAAAAATGTTAGTACTACTACTAATGATAATAGTAATGTGAAAAAGGTTGAGGAACCAATAATATATATTTATAATTCACATCAGGGTGAGGAATATGCACATAGTACTTTTGCTGAATTTAGCGTACAGCCGACGGTTTTGTTTGCTGATTATGCGTTGGAAAATGTATTTAATAAAAATAATTATCAAACAATGGTAGAAGAGGCAAGCATTAAAGAAATTTTAAATATTAATGGCTGGAGATATGCATATAGTTATATGGCTAGCAGAATACTTTTAGAAAATGCTAAGAGTAGTACACCTAGTTTAAAATATTTTATTGATGTTCATAGAGATAGTTTGGAAAGAGAACGTACTACTGTTACTATTGGTGATAAAGTGTATGCTAAAACTATTTTTTTAATTGGCTTGGAAAATGAGAAATATGAGGAGAACTTGGCATTTACGGAAGAAATTAATAGTCTTATGAACACTAAGTATCCTAATTTATCAAAAGGTATATATAAAAAAGGTGGAGCCGGTGTTAATGGTGTTTATAATCAAGATTTTTCTAACAGAACTATTTTAATTGAAATTGGAGGCTATGAAAATACACCTTCAGAAGTTTTAAATTCTGTTTTAGCTTTTGCTGATTGCTTTATGGAGGTGATTAGTAAGTATGAAAAAAGGTAAGGAAATATTTAGATTTTTAAGTCTAATTTTAATCATTTTATTTTTTGCTTTATATTTTGGACAGTCTACTGGATATTATGATATTTCTAAAGGAAAAAAGACAACACTTACAAATGAGGCCATTAAGAGGTTTGAAGCAGATGTTAGTTCTGGTAAGGAGATAAAGGCCTCTAATTATTTGGAAAAAGAAAAGAATTATAATAATAATTTATCAAAACTTGGACTTGGTCTTTCAAAACTAATAGAAAACAGTTTTAATGAAATGATGAAGTTTATTTTTAAAGAAATGGAGAAAGCTATAAAGTAATAGCAAGTTTTCATTTCTTTTTTTTAACCTTTATAGTATAATGTTTATATGATAGGGTGTTAGAGGTGTTCTGATGCAGAATTATAGTGTGATATTAAATAAAATTTTAAAGCGAATTTCTTTAGAACTTACGACTGTTCAAATGAAGTTAAATAGAATTAATTTATCTAGAGAAGATGAACAATATCGAGTTGATATTTTACGTTTAGCTGATGCTGATGTTTGGTTATTAGCTAGTTATTATGTGGAAGCTGATATTGAAAAAAAGAAAAAATTTGATTCATTATTAAAAAAGGTAATGTCTAATAAGAAAAGTATCGATGAGGTAAAAGAGCAATTAAAAAATATGTATTTTTTAAAGAAAAATGACTTATTGAAAACTTCGCAATATAAATTGGCAGAGGATGAAGTTAGGAAATTTGTTTCTTTACTAAAATATGATAAGAATTCTAATATTAAAGAAGATGAGAAAATACTTTTGACAAGAAAGAAAAACTTGGAAAAATTATATAAATATTTCGCTGCTAAGCCTGGCTCTACTTCTATTAAAAATATTGATAGTTTTAAAAAACTTATTCTTGACTTGGATATTAAAGATTCTGAAAAGACAGAAGCTTTAATGATTGTATTTGTAAATGAAGTATCTTATTATAATAGTAAGTTAGATAGTATGAAAAAAAGTGACTATAAGTTTAGTATTACACCTGATATGTATAATAAATTGAAGAGACAAGTATTAACAAAGGATTTGCTAAATAGAATTTGTATTGATAATAATCTTGATTATGTTGTTATAACTGATGATTATTATCGGAGTTTTGATGGTAGAGAATAAAAGGAGGAATATTATGAGTCATTGTGATTTAAAGCAATTACTTAGGGATAGTATTACGAAAAAGAAGTCTTTAATTCATGAGTATTATCATTATCAAGATTCCTCTTTAGATGAAAAGAGTGATTTTGAAAGATTACTTTTTGCTAGTGTAGAAAACATTTCAATGATTCCTAAAAAAAAGATAGAAGAAATAGTTGATTCTTTTCCTATTACTAATGATTGCAAAAAGGAACTTAAAAAGCAACTTGATACTATTGTGACGATTTTAAAGTTAAATTCTATTAATGGAACAACTATGAAGCTTGATGATAGTCAAATAGAAGTATTAAATACTTTTTTAAAATATTTGCATGATTATGTTGCTTCTAGAAAAAGTTATATATTAAAAAATAATATAAATATTGATGATGTAGAAGAAAAAAATGAAAAATATAAAGGGTTAGCTACTTTACTTAATAATCCTAAGAATAAGCAATTTATTACAGATATAGATACTTTAAATATTTTATTTGAAGATAATGATTTAGATGAGGAAAACAGACGAAAAATATTGATATCTTTGATTAAATATAATAGGAATTTATTTAATTATAAAATAGGTTTTACTGATAGCGATACTACTTGGAAGTATGGAAATTTGGATGCTAATAAAGTTAAGTTAATATTTGATAAATATAAGTATGACTTTTCAAAATTAGATAGTAAATATCAAAATATGATATTGGAATATGGAAATTTAAGCAATATTAGGGGAGTACTAGCTGCTCTTTCTAGATATCATTATCCAAAGATTAATGAGAAAAAATATGGTTATACATTGACTAGTCTTGTTTTGGCTAGTGATATAGAAACTATTAAACAAATTACTACTTTGGCTGGTAATAAAAAAATATCTCCTGAAAAGCTATTATTAATACCTAGTGTTTTAATTAAACCTTTGAAGAGTACAGTTGAGAATTATAAAGATGTTAAATTTATGATTTTAGATGATGTAATTTATAATAAAAATAAGCCTTATATAGCAGGTGCTTCAATAGAGTTTGTAAAGAATGTTTCACTTTTAGAAAAATATGGACTATTAGCAAAAACGGTATATGATAGATGTCCAGAGTTATTAGCTTTTCCTAGTAAGACTCTTGAAAATAATTTAGAACTATTTTTGGAATATGGTTTTTCTTTTAGAGAAAGAAGGACTAGACTTATTGACTCATCTTTAGCTGCTTTACTTTCTAATTCTTTTAGTGAAATAGTTGATCAGTTTATTGAAATACATCCATATGGCATTAAGTATTTAAGGGACAATTTGAGTTGTATTAAAACTATAACTAAGGCTGATGATGTGTTATTTTATAATATTTATTATTCTCTTAGAGAAAATAACGATAGAGCTTTTAGAAGTATCATTAGTAATAATAAAGACTATTTGAGTTTAGCGGGAGATGTCAATAGTAGATTTGATAATAATTATATGGGTATTACTGATAGTAATAAATATGATATTACTAATACTATTATTCCGGAGTTTAAAAATAGATATAAATATTTAGAAATACTTAGAAATGATTATAATAGGAGTATTGATGTTGATATTTTTGATAATAAATATATTCAAATGATTAATATTTTTTCGGATAGAAAGGAACCTCTAATTTATAATTTTGCTGGTATTAGAATTTCTAAGATTAAGGTTTTGAGAATACTTAATATTTTATTAAAAAATGGTATTACTGATGATATTGATAGTTTTTTGTTTGCTCTTACATATAAAACTATTATTAGTCAAGATGACTATGAAAGATTGGTTAATTGTGTTAAGAATTGTGAGGTAATGCAGTGATGGACTTTTTATTGGACTTAGGTTTTTCTTCAGATCTAATTGAGAAAATGGAAGATGTTAATGAAGCTAGTTTATTGTATGATTTTGTTTGTAATCAAGAGAATGCTAAAGAAATAATTGATTATTTTAGAGAGATTGGAATTAATTCTATTGATAGATTATTGGTGTATAAATTGGAAATATTTTCAATTGATTTGGAAAAAATAAAAAAAGCTTTCAATAAGTATGATGTTTTGACTTTGGTACAACTTGTAAATGAAGATATTAATGCAATTAATTTTTTGTAAAGAAAAACGACTATACAGTCGCTTTTTTATTGATATAATTCTTGCTTTATTAGATCAAGATTTTCGGTAATTAATGTTTCATAGTTTTTCTTTTCTGATCTTTCGGTATCTGAAATGTTATCTAATTTATTAAGTGATTGTCTTTTAATATCTGGGTAAGATTTAATTATTTCGTTTGCGTTATCACTTAGTTTATCATTTTTAAAGGTATATATATAATTTATTTTCTTATCTTCAATTAAATCTTTGACGTCACTTAAGGTTTTGTCGGTAGCATCACCATCAATACAGTATACTTCAAGTCCGAATTTTTCAAGATATTTTAATGCAGAATTATCAACAACAATTTTTTTATTATTAGTATTTTCAGCACTTAGTCGATAGTTAGCATCTAATTCTGAAAGAGTTATTTTTAGTTTATCATATGTTGCATCGATATCATCTTTTAAATAACTACTTGATATGTATTCTTCTAAGCCAATTCTAATATTTTGGGCCATCATTAGTAATGATGAAGGGTTTAACCATAGCTCTTCTGGAGAGTAATCTGTTTCTAAGACATCTGAACTATCTATTATCTTAAGATCTGGATTTAAATCTAATAGGTCAACAGCCATATCACGTTCTTTTTCTATAAGACCATTATATATAAATAGGTCGGCTTTACTATAATCTTCTTTTTGCTTTTTGCTGACTTTGTAGTTGTTGATATCTATTCCGTCAGGATATATAGAATTGATAGTAGCATGATCACCATATAATTTTTTAGTTACATATTCATTGGCGTAATTAGTTACATATATACTTATATTATCCATATTGTCATCACGACAACCAGTTAAAAAAAATGGACAAAGTATTATAAGTAAACTTAGGATAGTAATTTTAATTGTTTTTTTCATTTGCTTTTCTCCTTACTTGGTACTGGATCATAACCAGATGTTCCTAGCGGATTACATTTTAAAACCCTTTTTAGAGTTAAAAATGAACCTTTAACTGAACCATATGTTTCAATGGCTTCTATGCCATAGTTAGAACAAGTTGGTATATGTCTACATGAATAATGACAAGATAAGGGCATTTTTTGATATAGTTTTATTATAGATATTAATATTTTCTTCATATAATGGCCTTTCTTTTTATATTCATCTTGCATATCAATTTTACTATAATTTACGAAAAATAGCAATTATAAGTGACTAAATTAATTAATTTTGATATACTAGTACTGGTGAAGATGAATGGATGAATTATTTATAAAACTTAATATTAAACCAAAAGATTTAAAACTTTATAATACAGCTTTTTTACATAGTAGTTATGCTAATGAACATAGAGCTAAAGCTGATTATGAAAGATTGGAATTTTTAGGAGATTCAGTAGTTGATTTAGTTATTGCTGATTATTTATATTCTTGTAAAAGTGAAGATGAAGGGGAAATGACTAAAGTTAGAGCGAGCTATGTATGCGAAAATGCTTTATACGAATATGCTACTAACTTAGGACTTAATAAATATATTAAAGTTGGCCATGGTGAAGAAAAAGAAGGGGGAAAATATAAGAAAGCAATTGTTGCTGATATATTTGAGGCTTTAATGGGTGCAATATACATTGATTTGGGTTATGCAACAGCTAGAAGAACCGTGTTAAATATTATTGTTCCTTATATTGAAAATCCGGATATTACTTTTTTTAGTGATTATAAAAGTGCTCTACAAGAATACGTTCAAACAGAGCAAAAAAGTCTTTTCTATGAATTAGTTGAGGAATCTGGCCCAGCCCATGATCGAACTTTCAAAGTAGAAGTGAAGATTGATGGTATTTCTTATGGTACTGGTGTGGGTGGCTCTAAAAAGGAAGCAGAACAAGAAGCTGCTAGAGAAGCTATTAATAAATTAGCTATTTAATTTGATATTTTTACTATTTAATGATATAATTGAGACTGCTTTTTAGAAATTGGTCTTTATATCATTTTATTAATTTAGAAAGGAGAAAATAATGAGTAAAATTAAAATTTTTAGTTTAGGCGGATTAAATGAAAATGGAAAAAATATGTATGTCGTTAATGTTGATGGAGATATTTTTGTTTTTGACGCCGGTTTAAAGTATGATAATGATTTAAATTTAGGAATTGATTATATTATTCCTAATTTTGATTATTTAATAAAAAATAAAGATAATGTAAAAGGTATATTTTTAACACATGGACATGAATCAAATATGGGGGCTGTTCCAGATATATTGGCTAAATTGCCTGATATTCCTATATATGGAACTAAGCTAACCCTAGAGATTGTTAAAAATGATATGACTAAAGAAGAGATTGAGAAAACTAATTTTAAGGAGATTAGACCACATTTTAAGATTACGTTTGGTAAGAATGCCATTTTTCCTATTAGTGTTACACATTCAATTCCTGATGCTTTGTGTTATGTACTTTATACTGAGGATGGAGCAATTGTTTATACAGGTGACTTTGTATTTGATTCAACTGTTCCAAATATTTATAAAACAGATATTGGTAAGCTTGCCTATGTTGGTAAACAAGGTGTTTTATGTTTATTAGCCGAGTCAATTTATGCTGATAAGTTTGGTCATACTAGTCCTAATAATAGAGTCGCTGGATTTATTAGGGAGGTACTTACTACTAATCCTAATAGAATAATTGCTACTATTTTTCCAGCTCACTTTTATAGAGTACAAGAAATATTTAATGAAATTTCTAAAACTCATAGAAAAATAGTTATTATGGGTAAGCGTTTGCAAGAAATGATTAATAGAGCCATAGATGAAGGATATCTAACTATTGATAAGAGTAGAATTGGTAGTTTAAATGACCTTGATAATAAGGATGTTGTTGTATTTATTTCTGATGAAAAAGAAAAACCTTTCGCTAATTTGGAAAGAATTATTAAAGGGTATGATCGTTATATTAAGATAAAAGAAACAGATACAATATTTATAACTGAACCAAGTTATGCTGGAATTGAGAAAAGAACAGCACTTGTGATGGATGAAGTTGCAATGCTTGGAGCTAATGCTGTTTCATTATCTAGTAAGAAACATTTATTACATCATGCTTCTAGTGAAGATTTGATGTTAATGATTAATTTAATGAATCCAAAATATTACTTTCCAGTAAAAGGAGAATATCGTAATCAATATGCTAATGCAGAAATTGCTGAAGAGTTAGGTATACCAAAAGAAAACATTATTTTAAAACAAAATGGAGATGTCTTAGAACTAGTTGATGGAAAAAATACTAATTCAACTGAGCATGTTGAGGTTGATGAAATATTAATTGATGGTAATAGTACTGGTGATATTGGAGACTTAGTTTTAAAAGATAGAGAAATGCTTGGTGAGAATGGAATTGTTATTATTAGTTGTACACTAGATAAACAAAGTAAACAAATAATTGCAGGACCAGAAATACTTACAAGAGGATTTATTTATGTAAAAGAAAGTCAAGACTTATTAGAAGAGACTAAGAAGATTTCTAAAGAGACAATTGAGGCAAACATTGATGTAAATACTAATAGAGTTGACTATTCAAAGATAAAAAATGATGTACGTGAAGTACTTGGTAAGTTCTTTTACAAAGAAACTGGAGCTAAACCAATGATTATTACTGTAGTTCAAGAAATATAGTTTAATAAAAAAGAATATCTGGTTATTAGATATTCTTTTTTTGTGGCCATTTTTTAAATTTTAAATTATAATTAATGTATGAAAGAAGTTTTAAGAAAAAAATATTTATTGGTGAGAAAAAATATTGGTGATAAAGAGTTTAGAGATAGTATTATTTTTTTAAAGATTATTTATAATAAGGAAGTAGTTAGAGCTAATACTATTTTAATTTATGTATCTTTAAATGAAGAGGTTGATACAAAAAGGCTTATTGAGTATTTTTTGAGCATTGGTAAAAAGGTTGCAGTACCAAAAATTTTAAATGGGAAAATGAATTTTTATTATATTGAGAGTTTAGCTGAACTTAGAATTGGTTTTAAAAATATATTAGAACCAATTAATAATAGAAGAGCTATTGATTTTAGGGGTTCTGTTTCTATTACACCTGGTATTTGTTTTTCTAAAAAAATGTATCGAATTGGCTATGGTATGGGATTTTACGATAAGTTTTATCAAAAGAATGACGTTTATAAAATAGGAGTTTGTTACAAGGAACTTTTAATAGAAGATGATTTTAGTGATATTTATGATGTTGCTGTTGATGAAATAATTACAGATTAGACTTTTAAAGTTTTCCTTCCCGTGATATAATTTATTTGTTTGGTTATGTCCTCATAGCTCAGTTGGATAGAGCAATCGCCTCCTAAGCGATAGGTCGGAGGTTCAAATCCTCTTGGGGACGCCATATTTTATTTATAAAAGTCTTAAAATGTATTTGTTTTTGGACTTTTTCTTTATATTTTTGGGAAGTGTTTTTATGAAGAATAATGATAAGTTGTATCGAAATATTAGAAGATGTATGAATATTATAATGATGGTTTTATCCTTTGCTATGATTTTATATTTTATTAAGACCAATAAGTACAATCGTATTTATACAGCTATATTAATATATCCTGTTTTGTATTTACCAGAACTTCTTGATAATACTAAATATTTTATTGACTATAAATATAAAATGATTTATTGTTTATTTATTTTTATGGCTGACTTTTTAGGATGTATTGTTAATTTATATAAATATATTTCTTGGTATGACTTATTTATTCATTTTGTATCTGGCATTATGAGTTTTGTACTTGGATATTTAATTTTAGAAAAGAGTAAGCTTAAGCTTTCGGGAATGGTTAAATTCTTTTATTTAGTAGGATTTGTGGCTTTTGTAGCTTTATGTTGGGAGATAATTGAATTTACTGGTGATCAAGTTTTTGGACTTAATTTACAGCATAATATGGAAACTGGTGTTTTAGATACAATGAGTGATATGATTATGGGTTTTATGGGAGGAATTTGTTCTTATATTTTTATTAGTAAAAGAAAATCTTAGCTTTTTCTTAGTTTGACTTTATGTATTTGGGATGCTATTATGGTTGTAGTAAAATTTTATTTAATTAAGGTGGGTTATAAATGGTAAAGAATGAATTTGATCCTTTTTTAGGATATTTGGATGTATGTGCTGATGGTTTAAAAAATGCTTTTGAAAAGCAAAATGATATTTTAGATGAGAAAATAGAAAGTACATTTTTGAATATTTTGTTAAATTTGGCTGATATTTCTACATTTGATGTTTCTTCTGATCTTGTTAGTGGGATGTTTACTTTGGCAAATCTAATCACAGAGAGATTTTGTGAAGGCAAAAAGTTTGAACCAACTGATGAAATGATTACATTACTTTCTCGCGAGTTAAGAATGAAAATAAAAAATTCTGATAAAAAGGTTAATTTGGTATTAGGTACTGGTGATACTATAAAAAATGTTACTTTGATGCTTGATAATAAGGCTGTTTTAAGTATTGAGACATTTGATGATGACAGGTTTAAAAATGACTTAATGGTTAGTTGCAACCGAGTTAGAAATATAAGACAAGTTACTTCGGCTAGGGTTGTTTCTCCTAACTATGTTTTTGGTGATAATGGTGTTTATATTAATGCTGGAGATGAAAGCTTTTTAGATGTTTTTGGAAAAAATGATACGGAAGACTTTGATTTAAAGTTAAATCTTAAGTATTATTATATCGATTATTCTACACCTGAAGAGAGTTTATTGGTTGATAGAGCTAATGGAATAAAAACTACTATTAATGCTTCTGAAAAATCTTTTGTAAGTCCTTTTTGCACGCCAATGCTTAATGGTATAATACTTGGTGCTTTGAAACATAGTGATGAACAAATACTTAACTTTATAAATAAGCCATGTACTACTAGTGAGGACGACGCTAAAGTGTATAAAAAAGTAAATGAATAAAGTATTTAATTTTTAGTTATTTTGGAGGTTTAATTTATGGCATTAGATAGAGCTAAAAAACATTTAGAAAAGTTTGGACTTAATGATAAAATTATAATTTTTGATGAGTCTTCAGCAACGGTAAAGGAAGCAGCTCATGCTCTTGGCTGTACTGAAGGACATGTTGCAAAAACATTGTCTTTTCTTGTTGATGATAAACCAATTTTAATAGTTACAGCGGGAGATAATAAAATTGATAATGCTAAATATAGACATTTTTTTGGTAAAAAAGCTAAAATGATTCCATATGAATCAGTTAATGAAATTATTGGACATGATGTTGGTGGAGTTTGCCCATTTGGAATAAATGATGGTGTTGATGTTTATTTAGATATTTCTTTAAAAGATTATGAACATGTTTATCCAGCTTGTGGTAGTTCTAATAGTGCTATTGAACTTACTATTCCAAAATTAGAGGAATGCTCTAATTATAAAGAATGGATTGATGTTTGTAAAAAGTAAATAAAACTAAACTTGAAAAATTTATTTGATACTTATATAAATGAATTTAAAGTGATAAAATTAGTAAAAAAATACTTGAAAAAGTATTTTTGTTTTGTTATAATCAATTTGTCACTTGTAAATGGCGATGTAGCTCAGCTGGCTAGAGCGTCCGGTTCATACCCGGAAGGTCGGGGGTTCAATTCCCTCCGTCGCTACCATGTGAATGTTAGCTCGGAGGTCATCCGAGTTTTTATTTTAGGAGATAATTATGAATATTTATGATGTATTTAAAAAGTTAGATATTAATTATAAAGAAGTATCTCATAAGGCTGTTTTTACAGTTGAGGAGGCAAAATTTATTGAAGAAAGTATTGAAGGAGTAGGTTGTAAAAACTTATTTTTAACTGATAAGAAAAATCATTATTTTTTACTGGTTTTAGAAGAAAATAAAAGAGCTGATATTAAAAGTATTGCTAAAATAGCTGGAGTTTCTAGTTTAAGTTTTGCAAGTGATGATGCACTTTTTAAGATACTTGGAGTAAGACCTGGTAGTGTTACTCCACTTGGAATTATTAATGATAGAGAGTGTTTGGTTAACTTGTTTATTGATAGAAATTTATGTAATAAAAAAATTCTTGTTCATCCTAATGTTAATACTAAGACCGTTTCTATTGAATGTGGTGATTTAATTAAATTTATTGACTATTTAAACCATAAATATATTTTTATATAGAAATTTACTTTCTTTTCTTGCAATTTTGTTGTAAAATTAAGTTGCAGATTTATTGCCCTATAGCCAAGTGGTAAGGCAGTGCGCTCTGACCGCACCATTCCGTTAGTTCGAATCTAACTAGGGCAGCCAATATTAAGAACAATACAGCGAGGTGTATTTATGAATATAGATGAACGATGCGAATTAGCAGAAATTTTATTCCCTAATATTACAAAAACTAGAGAATATTATGAAGAGTTATATCCGGAAAGAGATTTACCTGAAGGAGCGATGGTAACTAGATTTGGACCTTCTCCTACAGGTTTTGTTCATATGGGTAGTTTATTTGGTTCTTTTATTGATAGCGTTTTTGCTAAACAAAGTAATGGTGTTTTCTTTTTGAGAATTGAAGACACTGATAAAAAAAGAAGTATTGAAAATGGTGTACAAGGAATATTTGATAGTTTAGAAAGCTTTGGTATTATTCCAGATGAGAGTGAAAAAATTGGTGGCAAGTATGGTCCTTATATTCAGAGCGAGAGAGTAGAAATTTATCAAACTTACGTAAAGGACTTAATTAAACAAGGACTTGCTTATCCTTGCTTTATGAGTGAAGAAGAACTTGCTAATATAAGAGAAGAACAGGAGATTAATAAAGTAAGAACTGGCGTTTATGGTATTTATGCTGCTGATAGGGATTTATCACTTGATGAAATTAAAGAAAAACTTGCTAATGGAGAAGAATATGTTATTAGATTAAAATCACCAGGAGACTCTAATAAAACTATTGAATTTAATGATTTAATAAAGGGAAAAATAAAATTTCCTGAAAGTGATGAGGACTTTGTATTATTAAAGAAAGATGGAATTCCTACATATCACTTTGCTCATGTTATTGATGATCATTTGATGCATACAACTCATGTTATTAGAGCTGATGAATGGGTATCTAGTATACCAAAGCATGTTCAACTATTTAATGTTTTAGGATTTAAAAGGCCAGAATTTTGTCATCATGCTCCAATTACTAAAAAAGATGAAGAAACTGGAACAATTAGAAAACTAAGTAAAAGAAAGGATCCAGAGGCAGCTGTTTCCTACTATGATGAAGTTGGTATTCCAATTGATGCTGTTAAATTGTATCTAGCAACAATACTAAACAGTAATTTTGAAGAGTGGTATTTAGCTAATCCAGGTAAGAGTTATGAAGATTTTACTTTTACTTTTGATAAAATGGCAGTTGGTGGAACTAGTTTTGATATTGAAAAGCTAAATAACATTTCTAAAACATATTTTTCTAGGAAGTCTGGAAAAGAAGTTTATGATGAAACATTAAATTGGGCTTTAAAATATGATCAAGAATATGCTAAAGTTTTAGAAGAAAACAAGGATTTAATGATTAAGTTTTTAGGCATTGAAAAAGATGGACCTAGACCTAGAAAAGATATATCTAAGTATAGTGATGTTAAAGAAGAGTTCTCTTATGCAATAGATTCTATGTTTGAAAAAGAAAATTATTCAAAATATGATGGAGATAAGACGTATGATGTCTCATTAATAAGAGAATATGTAAAGAATTTGAATTTAGATGTTGATAATGATGAGTGGTTTAATATGACTAGAGAGTTTGCTAGTAGTCATGGTTATGCTGCTAGCCCTAAGGAATATAAAAAGAATCCTGATGATTATAAAGGCCATGTTGGTGATATATGTGAGGCAATTAGAGTTATGCTTACTGGTAGAAGACAGTCACCGGATTTATTTTCAATAATGAAAATACTTGGATATGAACGTATAAATGATAGAATTAATCTATATGAAAGTAGAGTATTAGAAAAATAGCAATTTGCTATTTTTTTACTTTTTACTAAGTCATAATTTTTCTTTTTTTCTTGAAATAAAACTGGTTATGTGTTATTATAGCAAGTAAATTTGGGAGTGATTATTGTGACTATTGTTGATGTTAGATATCAATTAAATAAAATATTGAGTTATGATAAGTTAAGACCTGATACTTGTCAAAAATATGAAAAACTACTTAAAACACTTGAAAATGCTGGTGATAGCAGATATCTATTTTATAAGGCTAGATTTTTGCAGAAAACAGAAAAACTAGAAGAAGCAAAAGAGTGTTATTTAGAAATGCTTAATAATGATGTAGATACTTTTGCAGCATATTATGGTTTATATTGTCTTGCTGTTAAGGATAACAATTATGAAGATGCTTATAAATATATTCTTAAGTGTCAAGAACTTGATAATAATTCAAGTGCAGATTTGGGACTTCATATAGCTTTAGCTAAGGCTTGTTATGACTTATCTACTAATCCAGAAGAATTTTATGAGAATGATTATACAGTAACAGTTGATGAAAGTAAAAGAAATAGTAATTATAATATAGCTAGATTATATGAAGAGGCAATTGAGTGCTTTAATAAACATGATTTTGTGACTGCTACTTTTATAATTAAAAAGATTTGTTCTATTGATAATTCAGCTAGTGCTTCTTTTGATTCGGAAATTTTACTTAATAGTATTAATAACTTATTGGTTTGGGAAAGAGAAAAATATTTAAAAATTGTTGATAAGAATGGAGTTTCTGCAGAGTTTAAAAATGGAAATGTTAATGCTAAACAATTACTTAATTATATGCAAATGTCTATTGTTACGGATTTGCATTTAACAGAGAGAATCTTTTATGAAAATTTAGATTGGCTTTCTCAATCTACTAGTGATATTGCTTTTGAATATATAAAACTTCGTATAGTTGAAAGAAGAAAGTATGAAAATTTAAATGCAGAAGAAATGGCAAATTATAGAGACTGTATGATTCAAGTTAGACGATCTTTAAAAGCCGGTAATTTTCAAGAGGCTTTAGATGCTTCCATCTTAGGTAAAGAATTAACTGGTATGCCAATCTTTGACTATTATACGGGTCAAGCTTATTGCAGAATGGGTAATAACTTAGAAGCAATTGATAAATTTAGAGAGTATTTGAGTACTGGTGGTATTAATGCTCTTAAGGCTAGAAATTACTTGTCTCTTGTTTATACAAATATTGGAGATTATGAAAATGCTTCTTTGATGCGTGAAGAGATATCTCAATTAGAAAAATTTTATGTTAGAATTAGTAAGAGAAAATTAGATAAGGCTCGTATATTTGAAATAACTGGTAATACTAGTCAAAGTGAAGAAAAAATGCCAGCTGCTGGTATTGCTTTAGAGGTTGATAAATCTATGGATGAAGAACTTAGTATAGGTGAATTTTATTCATATTCATTTGCTCAGAAAATGGCTTTAATTAGGAAACTATATTCTACTAATATGGTAAAAGTTGCAGATAAGTTAATGAAAGAAACTGAGAGAGAGTCTAGTAATTCAGTAGAAAAAAGATTTATATCTAAAGAAAGACAAAATAAGAAATTATATATTGCAAAGGGTAAATTTGGGCAACACTAATTTGCTCTTTTTTTTATAATCTTTTTAGTATATAATTATGGTAGGAGGAGAATGTTTATGAAGAAAGGTACAATTGTGGGTTTGGTAGTGGCTTTTATTATTATTTTACTAAGTGCTTTTGTGATTGGTAACTATAATAGCATGAAAGTTAGTGCGGAAAATGTAAATACTAAGTCAGGAGATATTGATGTTTATTTACAAAGAAGAGCTGATTTAATTCCTAATTTGGTTAATACAGTTAAGGGTTATGTTCAACATGAAGAAAAAGTTATTTCAGATATTACAACAGCTAGAGAGAATTTAGTTAACGCAAAAAGTATGTCTGAAAAAGCTGATGCTAATCAAGAATTATCTAATGCTATTAATGCTTTAATGGTAGTAGTTGAAAATTATCCAGATTTAAAGGCAAATACTAATTTTATTAATTTACAAGATGAACTTGCTGGAACAGAAAATAGAATAGCAACTGCTAGACGTGATTATAATGAAGCTGTTAAAGAATATAATTCTTTAGTTATTAAGTTTCCTAATAATATAATTGCTTCAATATTCAATCTAAAAAAGGCAGATTATTTTAAGGCTGATGAAGGAAAAACTGAAGTCCCTAATGTAGAGTTCTAATATGAAAAAGAAAATATTTTTGGTATTAGTATTAGTACTTTTTCCATTTAATTGTTTGGCTTTAGTTAAACCGACAAGTAATTTTTATGTAAATGATTATGCTGATATTTTAGATAATGATGTAGAACAGTATATTATGCAAAGATCAGTTGATTTGGAAAAACAAACTGATGCACAAATCGTTGTAGTAACTGTTAAGAACTTAGAAGGCATGAGTTTGGAAGAGTATGCTACTAAGCTATTTAGAAGCTTTGGTATTGGGGATAAGGATAAGAATAATGGCTTATTATTACTTTTAGCTTTAGAAGAGAGACAATTTAGAGTGGAAGTTGGATATGGGCTTGAAGGAGTATTACCAGATGGCCTTACAGGAAGATATCAGGATCAATATATAATTCCATATTTAAAGAATAATGACTGGAATACGGGTGTTAAAACTGGATATACAGCATTTTATAAAAAACTTTGTGATTATTATAAAGTTGAAGCGTTATCTGATACCTTAACTATTACTGATTATAATGATGATAATTATAATATTGATGATTATGATGGTGATGTTACTGCTTTTGCAATATTTAATTTTATATTTGCAATTGTAGGTATTTTACAAGGTAGTCATTGCAGACAAGTTGCACACAAAAAACATAAAAAATTAAGTAAAACTTATATTATTATGTCAGTTTTAATTTTAGTTTTTCTACTTTTTATGGTGTTTTTAAATTCTACTTCTTGGTTATGGACTATTTTAATTAAAGAAATATTCTGGCTGATAGGTAGATTTTCTTCTGAAAGTTCAGGCAGATATTATTCGTCTGGTGGGGGCTGGTCGTCTGGTGGTTGGTCTTCTGGCGGAGGTGGCTTTTCTGGTGGAGGAGGCTCATCAGGCGGTGGTGGAAGCTCAAGAGGATTTTAATAGCAAGAAAAACTTGCTATTTTTCTTTATTTGATAGAGTATTTTTGATATAATATTTCTTGGTGAAGTATATGAAACGTAGTGAAGTAGATAGAAACAAATTGAGTCCTATGATGCAACAATATATGGAGATAAAGGATAAATACGAAGACAGTATTATCTTTTTTAGACTTGGGGATTTTTATGAAATGTTTTTTGAGGATGCAATACTTGCTTCACGTGTTTTAGAGTTAACTTTAACAGGTAAACAAGCGGGACTTGATGAGAGAGTTCCAATGTGTGGTATTCCACATCATGCTTATGCCTCATACGTGGATGAATTAATAGATAAAGGCTATAAAGTTGCAATATGTGAACAGTTAGAAGATCCTAAAGAGACTAAAGGAATGGTTAAAAGAGACGTTGTTCAAATAGTTACTAAGGGTACAAGACTTGATTCTAATATAGATGCTAAAAGTAATAATTATATAGCTAATATATATGATTTTTCATATTGTTATGGAGTTAGTTATGCAGATGTTTCTACTGGAGAAGTTTATGTTACTTTAATTGACGGAGAAAAATATAAAGTAATTAAAGAAGTAGTTAGAAATGGTTTTAGAGAAGTTATTGTTAATGACTTAATAGATAGAGAAATAGTAGAAGAATTAAGAACAACTTATGGAATACTTGTTACTATTACTAAAGAAGAGTTAGATGATAAAAATTATGAATATATTTATAAAGATTTAGAAGATGTTAGACTTACACAGACTTTAAAGCATTTACTATATTATATAGTTGATACTAAAAAGGGAGATTTACATCATTTACAAAAAGCTATTATCGTTAAGTCGAGTGAATATTTAGAATTTGATATTAATACGAAGAAAAATTTAGAGTTAATAGAGACACTTAGAAATAGAGAAAGACAATATAGTTTATTCTGGTTACTTGATAAGAATAAGACTGCTATGGGATCTAGGTTTTTAAAACATAATATTGAAAATCCTTTAACATCTAAAGAAGAATTGGAAAGAAGATACAATTATGTATCTAAATTATCTACAGAGTTTATTTTAAGGGATGACTTGATTAAGGCACTTGAAGAAGTATATGATTTAGAAAGAATTGCTGGTAGAGTTACATATGGTAATTTAAATGCTAAAGATTTATTACAATTAAAAGGTTCATTAGGAGCCCTACCTAAAATTAAAGAAATTCTTACAGAGATTGGTTTTGATAAAAAAATAGATACTTTTGATGATTTATATTCATTACTTGATAGAGCAATACTTCCTGATGCACCATTTACACTACATGAAGGACATTTAATTAAACCTGGATATAATGCTGAACTTGATGAACTGAAAAGTATTAGTGCAGGTTCTAAGGATTTTATTTTGGAGATTGAACGTCAAGAAAGAGAAAAGACTGGTATTAAGAATTTAAAAGTTGGTTTTAATAAAGTATTTGGATATTATATAGAAGTGCCTAAAGGACAAAAACATTTAATTAAAGATGAGTATGGGTATGAGAGAAGACAAACTTTAACTAATTGTGAAAGATTTATTACACCGTTATTAAAAGAAAAAGAAAATATTATACTTGGGGCCGAAGACAAGATTATTAATCTTGAATTTAAATTATTTATGGATATTCGAGAAGTTACTAAAAGATATGTTTTTAAATTACAGAGACTTTCAAAAGTTATTAGTGAAGTTGATATGTTACAATCTTTTTCGATTGTGACTGATAATTATAAATTTGTAAGACCTGAACTTACTAATGAGAGAGTTATTAAGATGATTGGTTGTCGTCATCCTGTTGTTGAACAAGTTATGAAGGAAAAATATGTTCCTAATGATATTGTTATGGATAAAACTACGGATATTTTATTAATTACTGGTCCTAATATGGCTGGTAAATCTACTTATATGAGACAATGTGCTATTACTGTTATTATGGCTCAGATAGGTTGTTTTGTACCTTGTAAGAGTTGTACTATGCCAATATTTGATAAAATATTTACACGTATTGGAGCAACAGATGATTTGGTATCTGGTGAGTCTACTTTTATGGTTGAAATGAAGGAAGCTAATTATGCAATTAGTGAAGCTACAGAACACAGTTTAATTTTATTCGATGAACTTGGACGTGGAACTGCTACATATGATGGTATGAGTTTAGCACAGGCTATACTTGAATATATTCATGATAAGATTAGAGCTAAGACGATGTTTTCAACACATTATCATGAATTAACTGTTTTAGAAAAAGACCTTAAGCATTTGAAAAATGTTCATGTTTCAGCAATAGAGGAAGCTGGTAAGATTACATTTTTGCATAAAGTAAAACCAGGTTCTGTTGATAAGAGCTATGGTATTCATGTTGCGGCTTTAGCAAAACTACCTGAAAGTTTGATAAAAAGGGCTGATGATATACTTAGTGTATATGAAAAGAAAAATGTAAAGAAAGAAACATTTACGCAGACTTCATTATTCGAACTTAGTGAAAGTGAAGTTGAGGTTAGGACTAATCCTATTGAAGAGAAAGTTAAAAGTATAAATCCATTAGAAATGACTCCAATGGAAGCGTTATCTTTCCTTTACGAATTAAAAAAAGAAATTAAAGAGAAAAAATAATAATTATATGTTATAATTTTCTTAAATTTATATAAAGGTGGAATATTTATGAAAAGTAGAAGTGAGTTAAGAGATGTTATAATGAAAGTTCTTTATCAAGTTAATATTTTAGATGAAGCAAATTTAGAGTATGATGTTAATAGTTTGATTAAAGAACAAATGGAAGTAGAAAATGAATTTGTAGACAATTGTTGTCATGGTATTTTAGAAAAGAAAAAAGAATTGGTGAAATTAGCTAATAAGTATTTAAGTAATTGGACAATGGATCGTTTAAATAAAGTTGATCAAGCTATTTTGTTACTTGGGATTTATGAACTTAAATATACTGATACACCTAGTGTTGTTGCGATAAATGAAGCAATAGAATTATCTAAAAAGTATTCAGATGAAGCTGTTACGAAGATGATTAATGGTGTTTTAGATAAAGTTTATCATGAAGAGGAAAAGTAATTTTTAGGGTGATTTTTGTGAATGACAAATATATAACAGTTACACAATTAACTAGGTATATTAAATATAAAATTGATAATGATGTTAATTTGAATGAGGTTTTTCTTAAGGGTGAGATATCTAACTTTAAGGCTCATAGTAGAGGCCATTATTATTTTACTTTAAAAGATGATGGTAGTAGAATTAACGCTATTATGTTTGCTTCTAATACTAAAAGGTTAAAATTTTTGCCTACTGATGGTATGAAAGTATTAGTTACTGGTAAAATTAGTGTATTTGAGGCTAATGGTGGCTATCAAATATATGTTAATGATATGTTGGAAGATGGTGTTGGTAATTTATATATAGCTTATGAGCAATTAAAGAAAAAGCTAGAGGATGAAGGTCTATTCGATCCGGCTATAAAGAAAAAAATTCCAAGAATTCCTAAAAGAGTTGGTGTTGTTACAGCTCCAACGGGTGCTGCTATTAAAGATATTATTTCTACGATTAAAAGACGTTGGCCATTAACTGAAATTTATTTGTTTCCAACTTTGGTTCAAGGTGAAGATGCTAAAGAGGATATTGTTAGACAAATTAAAAATAGTGAAAAGTATAATCTTGACACTTTGATTGTTGGCCGTGGTGGTGGAAGTATTGAGGATTTATGGGCTTTTAATGAAGAAATTGTCGCTAGAGCAATATATGAGTGTAATATTCCGGTTATTAGTGCTGTTGGACATGAAATTGATTTTACGATAGCTGATTTTGTTGCGGATTTAAGAGCTCCAACACCAACAGGTGCTGCTGAAATGGCGGTACCTGATATTAATGACATAACTAAGTATTTGGAACAAATTAAAATTAGACTTAATAAAGTTATTTATAATGATATAAAAAGGTATAGACAACATTTAAATAGTCTTATTACTAGACCAGTTCTTATGCAACCTATTACTATATATCAAAATAAAGAAATGATTTTTGATAGTCTTATTGAAAGACTTAAATATAGTATGATTGCTTTAGTTAATTTACGAGAGAAGGAACTTTTAGGTGTTAAAAACTCTTATATTCTAAAAAATCCTTATCAATTACTTGACAAAAAAGCTAATAAGTATTTGCAACTTGTTTCAAAATTAGAAACACTTAGTCCACTTCTTACTATTAAAAGAGGATATTCTATTACTAGAAAAGATAATAAAGTAATTACTAGTGTTAAAAATATTAAAAAAAATGATATTATTGATGTTGAACTTAGTGATGGATGCATTAAGGCAGAAGTAAAATAAAAATAAAGAAAGGAAACTAATAAATTATGGCAGAGAAAAAAGAAATGAGTTTTGAAGAGAGTTTAGAGAAATTAGAGGAAATTGTTAAAAAGTTAGAGACTGGTGAAGTACCTTTGGATGAGGCTATCACTAGTTTTAATGAGGCTATGAAGTTAGCTAAAACTTGTGATGAAAAATTAAAAAATGCAGAAGAGGCTATTACTAAATTAGTTAAAGATACTGGTGAAGTAGTTGACTTTAAAGTAGAAGATTAAAAAACGTCATTATTGACGTTTTTGCTTTTTTATGAGTTTTGCTTGGACAACGATTCTACCACCTGAATCGTTTAGACAGGTTGATAGAGTTAAAATTTTATCATTTGTTGTTACTTCAGCTGTTTTTGGAGAGATATTTCTTTCTACCATTGTATTTATCCAGGCTTGTTTTTTGGCTTCAGTTGAAAATGATGTTTGTATATAATAAGATTCACTTTTGATAGTATAAATTGAAAAGATTTGGAACATCATATTTTCAGTAGGAGTAGATAGCCAAATAATATAATTATCCTTATTTTCTTGCCAGCTTTTAGATAAAGCATTTTTTAATGATCCAAAGACTGTTTTATCAAGACGACCGTGTCCATATATTACAGTGTTATCTGATAGGTTATTTATATTATTACGATAATCCATAAATACCCATCCAGCAGCATTTTTACTTTTATCAAATGCTCTATGCAAATAATATTCATTATCAGTTGTTTGAACAATAGGATAGTTAATATTAGTTTGATCCATATGAATAAAAGCAATAGTGTCTGAATTTTTTTCTTTTAATGCTTTAAAGTCGACATCATAAAATGGTAGATTAACATAATACCAGTAATCACTTTCTTTATCTTCCGGAGGATTAACTAATTCTCCTTCTTCTGTATTGGCAATTGGTTTAGTACTTTTATCAATATCCTCAGTTAAATTTTTTATTTTTTTATTATCTAAATTCCAACTATATATTTTGTAGCAAGATACAATTAAAATAGTTAAAAAAAACAATAAAAATATACAAAAAGCCCAAGGCTTAAGTCTCATTTTTCTTTTTTTCTTGTACTGACGATACTCTTCACGGGTTATTTTAATTTTATTAGTATCATCCATATTTTCACCTCGTATGATGTAATTGTAACATTTTTAATTTTATTTAACAAGATTTAAAATTATTTGGTAATTTTTTTATAAAATATTTTTTAAAATTTATTCAATAATAATAATGTAGATTGGTTTTAAGAGGTGATTCGTTATGAAATTTAAAAACAAACTACAATTATTCTTATTAGCTCTTCTTCTTATTATTCCCGTTAATGGATTTGCTTATTCTGATTATGTTATTTCTGGTGGTAATACTATTGGGATTGAAGTTAATTCTAAAGGCGTTATGGTAGTTGGCTTTTATAAAATCGATGATAGGAATGTTGCGAAAGACGCTGGATTTAGTATAGGTGATGTGATATTAAAAGTTAATGATATGGAAGTAGATAATATTAATTCTATGGTAAATTTAATTGAATCTTCTAGTGAAAAAACAGATTTTACAGTACTTAGAAATGGTAAGATGAAGAAAGTTACTATGGAACTTGTGCGAGGCAATGATGGTGTTTTAAAGACTGGACTTTATGTTAAAGATAGAATAAATGGAATTGGTACTTTAACGTATATTGATCCAGAGAGTAAAACATTTGGTGCATTAGGGCATGAAATACTTGAAAGTACTACTATTTCGAAATTTGAAATTAAAGATGGGAAAATCTATGATGCTACGGTATCGGGATTTGTTAAAAGCAGGAATGGTAAAGCAGGAGAAAAAAATGCCATATACGACAAAGAAAACGTTGAAGGTATTATAACCGAAAATGAAATAGCTGGAATATTCGGTAAGTATTCAAAAGATATCTCAAAAATGAATGTAATAGAAGTAGGTAAAATTAATGATATAACAACAGGTAAAGCATATATAAGAACAGTTATAAATAATGATGAAGTTGAAGATTTTGAAATAAATATTATTAATATAGATACAAATAATAAGACAAAAAATATTCTGTTTGAAATTACCGATAAAAAACTACTTGATAAAACTGGTGGGATTGTACAGGGAATGAGTGGTTCACCAATTATTCAGAATAATAAAATTATTGGAGCTGTAAATTACGTAATTGTTAATGATACAACTAAAGGATATGGTATATTTATAACGACAATGTTAGAAGAAGGCGATAAATAAGAGACTAAACGTCTCTTTTTTTGAGCATACTATAATTAGGTGATTAATGATGAAATTAGAAGATGCTTTTATGATTATACCTGGTTCTTTAGTGAGTTTGGTAATATTATTTTTTATTACTAAGTTAATTGGTAAAAAACAAGTTTCTGAACTTAGTTTATTTGATTATGTTATTGGTATTAGTATTGGTAATTTTACAGCTGAAATGACAATGAACTTTCATGAACAGTATTTGGGTGGAGTTATTGCGATAGCTACATTTGGCTTGGTTGCTTATTTGGTTTCTATCTTATCGATGAAAAGTATCTCTGTTAGAAGAGTTGTCGTTGGAGTTCCAACTGTTTTAATTGAAAATGGAAATATATTATTTAAATCATTGAAAAAAGTTAAAATAGATATAAATGATTTATTAGAACAGGCACGTAGTGCGGGTTACTTTGATTTAGAAGAGATTGCTTTTGCGATAATGGAAGTTAATGGTAAAATTAGTTTTTCAGCAAAAGATATGTATAGACAACCTACTAAAAAAGATTTAAAAGTAAAGACTAATAATGATAGTTTGCCTGCTAATATTATTATTGATTCTAAATTAATGAAGGAAAATATATTTAATACAGATCGAGATTTGGACTGGTTTATAAGTCAATTGAAAGTAAAAGGATATGAAACATATGAGAAAATATTACTGGCAACTTATAAGGATAATAAAATTACAATATATGAAAAAGATTATAGTGAGCCTAATGATGTTTTAGAGTAAATTTAGACTTTTATTTGATGAAAAATTATGCTACAATTATTTTTGTAAGGTGGTTGTAGTAATGTATATAGATTTAATAGTTTTAATAATATTAATTTTGGTTGTAGTGATGTTTTTTAAGAGATTTTCATCATTTGTTTTTTTTATCGCAATAATTGATATTTTACTTAGAATACTTACATTTATTAAAAATAATATAGGTTTACCTGATGTATCGGCTTTAATTGGTAAATATGTACCTGAAAGTATATTTGGAATAATTAATAAATATTCATCTGGTACAGTTAATATAATACTTAAATGGGCTTTTGTAGTTATAATGATAATATTCTTATCATATATAATTAAAATATTTATGAAGAAGAAAAAAATATAATAAATACTAAAAACGACAGATAAGTCGTTTTTTTATTTGTATAGTTAATTTGGTGATATAAATGAAAGTATATTTGGACTTAGTATTTTTACTAAATTTTTTCTTTGATTTTTTATTACTATATGGGACTTGTAAAATTTTAAAAGAAATAGTTCCTATTAAAAGATTAGTATTTGGTAGTTTAGTAGCTTCTTCTTCTATATTTTTATTATTTATTAAACTTAATTCGATAGAGTTATTTTTAATTAAAATAATAATAAGTATAGGTATTATTTTAGTAACGTTTGGAAAAAGTAATTTTATTAAAAATATAAGTTATTTTTATTTACTTAGTATTATTTTAGGTGGAAGTTTATATTTATTAAATGTTAGTTTTACTTATAAAAATCAAGGTATTTTGTTTATTAATAATGGCTTATCTATTAATTTTATTTTATTTTTAATAGTTAGTCCAATTATTATATTTTGCTATGTTAGAGAGAATATTTTATATAAAAATACATATGGTAATATTTATAAAGTATTGATTCTTATTGGTAAAGATAAATATAAGTTAAGGGGAATGATTGATACTGGAAATCAATTGAGGGATCCTTATAAAGGTAGATGTGTTATTTTAATTAATAATAATATTAATATGCTAGGTAAAAAAATAATATATGTACCTTATAAGGCTTTAAATACGACTGGTGTTATTAAATGTTTTAAGGTTGATAAGGTTATTATTGAGGAGAAGGAATTTGATAATTGTTTGGTGGGAATTAGTAAAGATTTATTTAGTTTAGATAATGTTGATTGTATATTACCAAATATTTTTAAGGAGGAATTGTAATGTTTATTATTAATTTTATTAGGAAGTTATTTTATAAAGCTACTAGCATTTTTTATGTTGGGGCTACAGACATGCTTCCAGAGCCTTTATCACGAGAGATGGAGGATTATTATGTGGGTTTAAAAGATGATGGTGATTTAAAGGCTAAAGATATTTTAATTGAACATAATTTACGACTAGTAGTATTTTTAGCAAAAAAGTATGAAAATACGGGCGTTGATTTAGAGGACTTAGTTAGTATTGGAACTATTGGATTAATTAAAGGCATTAATACTTTTAGTAGGGATAAGAATATAAAGTTGGCTACTTATGCTTCTAGGTGTATAGATAATGAGATTTTAATGTATCTTAGAAAAAATAAAAGAATTAAGGCTGAGGTTAGTATTGATGCTTCTTTATCATTTGATGGGGAAGGAAATGAATTACATTTAGAGGATGTTTTAGGAACTGATCCTGATATAGTTACAAAAGGGATTGAGGAAGAAACTGAGAGAAATTTAATGATTAATGAAGTTATGAGACTTAGACCAAGAGATAGAGATATTATGATTTTAAGATATGGTTTAATGGGACATGATGAACTTACACAAAAAGAGGTTGCGGAAAAGTTGGGTATTTCTCAGTCATATATTTCTAGAATTGAAAAAAAGGTCATTAAAAGACTTAAAACTCTTGTTAATTACAATTAGGTTTTATATAATTGTATTTAGAATGGAAGTGTAGATTTAATGGCTAAATTATTTTTTAGATATGGAGCAATGAATTCTGGTAAGACTACAATTTTATTACAGACTGCTCATAACTATGAAGAAAGAGGAATGAAAGTTTTAATTATTAAACCAAGGCTTGATTCAAAGGGCGAGGATTTTATTGTTTCTAGAATTGGATTAAAAAGACAAGTTGATCATTTAATAGAGGAAGGAGAAAATATATTTACTTATATTAAGGACCATGATTGTGATGTTAAATGTATATTAGTAGATGAAGCACAGTTTTTAGAAAAGGAACAGGTAGATGAATTAATGCAAGTTGTTGTTAGACTTAATATACCAGTTATTTGCTATGGACTTAGAACTGATTTTAGAACTAATGGTTTCCCAGGAGCTACTAGATTACTTGAAATTGCTCATACAATTGAGGAGATGAAAACTATTTGTGCTTGTGGTAGAAAAGCAATGTTTAATGGAAGAAAAATTAATGGAAAATTTATTTTTGATGGAGAACAGGTAGCAATTGATGGGGAAGATAAGATTACTTATGAATCTTTATGTCCATATTGTTATTATGATAAGCTTAGAAAATATCGAAAATTAAAAGAACAACTAAATAGATAGACATTAAAAAAATCCTTTTTAGGATTTTTTTTCGATGTATGTTTCTTTTATTATTACAGGGTTATATTGTTTTAGTTTCTCTAGATATGACTTTTTAATATTTATACGGTATGTTATTTGTTCTTGGTAGTTTTTTTCAACTATTTCACAGTCCTTTAATAAATATTCTAGACTTTTTTGCATATCATAATTAATGGTAAGAACTATTTCTAATCCTTTTTCTATGGTTACTATTTGACATTTTTTTAAGGCTTCTGTTAGAGATTTTGTGTAAGCTCTAACTAGACCTCCGGCTCCTAGTTTTATGCCACCAAAGTAGCGTATTGTGATTGCTAGGACATTTATGAGATCATTTTTTAATAAAACGTTTAACATAGGAAGACCGGCTGTTCCACTTGGTTCACCATCATCGCTTGATTTTTGGGATAATGTAGTTATGTAGGCATAACAATAATGAGTAGCATCTGGATATTTACTTTTTGCCGCTTTTATGTAATCATTTAAAGAAAAATTCTCATTTATTTTAATTAGACTGGTTATAAAACTTGAATTTTTGATAATAATTTCATTCGTTTTATTCTCTTTTATTGTTTTCACTTACTTCACCTATATATATTATAAGTGATTTTGTAGTTTATTACTAGAAAATATGATATAATTTCTTTAGGAGGTCGATATACGTGTTTAGAAGAAAAAAGGATGAAAAAGTAGATGTAGCTAGTTTAAATGAGATTTTAGTTATTGGTAGTAGACTTACTAAAATAGTTTATATAGCGGTAATTGTGGCGGTTATTTTACTTGCTACATATTTACTTAGAGAACTTAAAATACTTGATTTTCTTAAGGAATTATTGGTTGTTATTTCGCCGATATTTATTGGATTAATTGTAGCTTGGTTATGTGATCCGATGGTTAGGTTTTTACAAAGAAAAAAAGTTCCTAGATTTGTGGGTTGTATTTTAGTATATTTAGTTTTAATTGGTATCATATTTATGTTTTTATATTTGTTTTTACCAACTTTTGTTCATCAAATTGGAGACTTTGTAGCAACTATTCCGGATATTTTAAAGGATTTAAAAGTATTTGGTAATAAGTTTTTTGCAACTTTTGAAATAGATGGTATAGATGTTAAGGGAATTCAAGAACAAATTTATTCTTCAGTTGAGAAGTTTGGTATTGGTCTAACTACAAATTTACCTAATATTATTATTAATATTACGAAGTCTATTGTTTCTGGAGGAGTTAATTTTGTACTTGGTTTAATGATTGGCTTTTATATGTTATTTGATTTTGATAAAATTAATAATACTGTTAAAAATAGTTTGCCAGAATCTTGGAAGGATAATTATCAAGAATTAATGACACGTATTAATACATCTTTACGTAATTATGTTCAGGGTGTGTTTTTGGTTATGTTTTTAGTATTTATTACTCAAAGTGTCGGTCTAACTTTAGCTGGTTTAAAAGCTCCTTTACTTTTTGCATTATTTTGTGCTGTTACTGATATTATTCCGTATTTTGGACCATACATTGGAGCAATACCAGCAATATTAGTTGGTTTTACAATATCACCAACCGTTGGTGTATTTTGTATTATTTCTATTGTTATTGTTCAGGCACTTGAAAATAATTTCTATCAACCTTTGATTATGGGACATACTATGCAACTACATCCTGTAATAATTATGATTAGTCTCTTGATTTTCCAACATTTCTTTGGTATTATAGGAATGGTAGTAGCAACACCTGTGGTTGCTTGCCTAAAAGTTATATTTATGTTTATTGATGAAAAAGTTCATTTTATGGATTCGTTCAATAAAAAAGAAGTTGAATAGTTGACGTTGAATAAAGATAAGTACTTAAATTTGTTTTTGAAAGAGAACTAATGATTGGTGAAAGTTAGTGTTTAAATTTAAGGAAGCTACTTTAGGAGTCTTCTCGGGATGACCGTTATTAGTAATTAAGACCAAGATAGGATGGTACCGGACTTTGTCCTCCTATCATGGTCTTTTATTTGTTTTTAGGAGGAATAAAATGAAAATATTTGTTATTGGGGGATGTGCTAGAACTGGCAAAAATACCTTTGGTAATTATTTGCGTGATGAGTTAAAAGAATATGGCTATAAGCCATGCGTTATGCATTTAACTGAGCCTTTGTATTCATATGCGAGAAATTACTTTGATTGGAATGAAAATACAGGTGAGAAGCCAAGAGAATTTTTACAGAAAATGGGTATTGAAATTATTAAAGAAAAATTACATAAAAATTTATTTTTAATAGATAGAACTTGTGAAGATATTGAAATACTTAGTAATTTCTTTGATGTATTTATTATTACTGATGCAAGACTTATTATGGAATTTAGAGAATTAAAGTCACGTTTTGATGATGTTGTTACTATTAAGTTAATTAGGAATGATTATGAAGATGGTTTAAATGATGAGGAGAGGCATCATATCACAGAAACAGAAATTAATGATTATAATGATTTTGATTATATTGTTAAAAATACGGGCTTTGAAGAATTAAGATTAAAGGCTAAAGAAATAATTAAAAATGAGGAGATGTAGTTATGAATAAGTTGATTGCTGTTGTTGGAATGGCTGGCTCTGGGAAGAGTATTGCCACTGATTATTTAGAAAAGAAGGGTTGGAAGAAAATTTACTTTGGGGGAGTTATATATGAACATATGAGAGAGGAAGGTATTGAAATAACACCTGAGTCTCAAAAAGAATATCGAGAAAATATTCGAAAAAAATATGGAATGGGTGCTGTTGCTTATCTTTTAAAAGACAAAATAGAAGAAGCTTATAAGACTTGTGATACTGTACTTGATGGTTTATATTCTTGGGATGAATATGTCATTTTAAAGGAGAAGTTTGGTGATAGATTGAAGCTTGTTTGTGTTTGTTGCGATAAAGCTATTAGATATGAACGAATTGGTAGGCGAGTAGATAGACCATTTAATTTAGAAGAAATACAAATTAGAGATTTATCTGAAATAGAAAATCTTGCAAAAGGTGGGCCAATTGCTTTTGCAGATTATTACATATTTAATAATGGCAATATAGAGTCCTATGAAAAAAGGCTTTTAGAAATACTTACGGATATAGATAAACAGTTAGGGAGGTAGTAATTTATGAAATATATGAGTCATAATGATATTAGAAATACATGGTTTAAGTTTTTTGAAGAAAAGGGACATAAGGTTATTGAAAGTGCGTCATTAATACCAGTAAATGATGATAGCCTATTATGGATAAATGCTGGTGTTACACCATTAAAAAAATATTTTGATGGGTCTGTTGCGCCTGAGTCTAAAAGGCTTGTTAGTATTCAAAAATGTATACGTACTAATGATATTGAAAATGTTGGAGTTACTAAAAGACATCAAACTTTTTTTGAAATGATGGGTAACTTTTCAATAGGAGACTATTTTAGGAATGAGGCAATTGCTTATTCGTTTGAGTTATTAACTAGTCCCAAATATTTTGGAATAGATAAAAATCTATTATATGTAACAATTTATACAGATGATAATGATGCTTATAATCGTTGGGTTGAAGTTGGTATGGATCCAGAACATATTGTAAGACTTGAAGAAAATTACTGGGAAATTGGCGAAGGGCCATGTGGACCAGATTCTGAGATATTTTTTGATCGTGGTGAAAAATATGATGAAGATGGGCTTGCTTTAGAAAAATTTAAGAAAGATGAAGATCAGGAACGTTATGTTGAAATTTGGAATAATGTATTCAGTCAATTTAACTCTAAAGCTGGAGTTGACAGAAGCCAATATAAAGAATTACCTAGTAAAAATATAGATACTGGTGCTGGTCTTGAAAGATGGTGTTGCATTTTTCAAGGAGTTGATTCTAATTTTGAAACTGATTTATTTGTACCTATAATTAAACATATTGTTGAACTTGCTGGGGCTGATTATACTGGTCAAAAAGAATATAAAGTTATTGCTGACCATATTAGAGCTATTGTATTTGCTTTAGCAGATGGAGCTTGTTTTGAAAATACGGGACGTGGTTATGTACTTAGAAGACTTTTACGTCGTAGTGTAAGATTTGGAAAAAATTTAGGATTAGAGTGTCCTTTTATGTATAAGATTGTTTCTGATGTCGTTGATGTTATGAAGAATGCTTATCCATACCTACTTGAAAAAAGAGCTGTTATTGAGACTTTAGTATTAGAGGAAGAAAAGCTATTCTTAAAGACATTAGAGGCAGGGGAAAGACGCTTAAGAGAATTAGTTAAAAATTCAAATGATGGTTATATTTCTGGGGAAGATGCTTTTAAATTGTATGATACATATGGTTTCCCTTTTGAGTTAACTTTAGAATATTTAAATGAATTAGGTTATACTTGTTCTAAAGAAGAATTTGATAAATATATGAATATTCAAAAGGAGTTAGCTAAGAAGAGTAGTAAAAATAAATCTTCTATGGCAACACAAAAGAAAGTATTATTAGATTTTAAAGATAATAGTCAATTTGTATATGGAATATATAGATTAAAATCTAATGTTTTAGCAATATTTTCTAAGGATGAAATTATTCCTTCTTGTAATCATGACTGCTATATAGCAATGGAGAGGACTTGTTTTTATGCAGAGTCTGGTGGACAAGTTAGTGATACTGGTATGATTGTTGGTAAAAACTTTAAAGCTCGTGTATTAGACGTGTTTAAGGCACCTAATGGACAACATATTCATAAGGTAAAACTTTTAGATGGAGTTATATCTATAGGTGATGAGTGTGAATTGGTTCTTGATAAAGACAGACGTAAAAAAATAGAAGTAAATCATTCTTCTGTACATATTTTACAATATTCTTTGCAACAAGTAGTTTCTGCAAATATTAAACAGGCTGGTAGTTATGTAGATGATGAAAAGTTAAGATTTGACTTTACATATTCTGGTAAAATGACTGATGATAAAATATTAGAAGTTGAAGAGTTTGCTAGAGAGATGATAAAGAAGAATTTAATTGTTTCCACTGAGGTTATGCCAATTGATAAAGCTAGAAAATTAGGAGCAATGGCTTTATTTAGTGAAAAATATGGTGATATTGTAAGAGTTGTTAAGATTGGTAAATCTATTGAATTATGTGGTGGTACACATGTTGCTAATACTAAAGAAATAGAAAATTTTGCAATTTATTCATGTGAGTCTAAAGGAAGTAATGTATATAGAATTGAAGCAGCAACTGCTAATAGATGTGAATATATTTTATTTAATACAATAAAACCTTATAATGATGAAATGGTAAAATTATTAGTTAAAGCCAGAACTATTTTAGATAAGGCTAGTAGTGAAGGAATAAAACTTGATTTTGATGTTGATATTGATAATAGTAAACCTACATCATATAAAGATATTATCTTTAATAGAAATGAACTTAATTATGTTCAACAAGAAGTTAAAGCTCTAGAAAAAAAATATTTTGATTTGAGAGAAAAACATGATTTGGCTAATTTAGACATTTATAAGGAACATATTAAAAATTATAATGGTACGCTTGGTATTGTTATGGAAGTTAATAATAAAGATAATAGTGCTTTAAAAGTAATTGCTGATAGTTTAGTAGAAATAATGAATCCTGGTTTTGTTTTCTTTGCTAATGTAAAAGATGTTGATAGTGTTAATTTTATTGCTCGCAGTAATTGTTCTGTTAATGCTGGACTAATAGTTAAAAATGCTTCTATTTATGCTAATGGTAATGGTGGTGGTAGTGTGACATTTGCCCAAGGCGGAGGAAGAGATGCCTTAAAGGTAAAAGAAGTATTAGCTAGTGTGGAGAAGAAAATAAGTGAAAAGTAGTAATTATTTAATTGAAGGAATGGACTACTTAAGTGTTTATGAGAAACTAGAGGAATTAATAGGTAAAAATTCTTTTGAAGATGCTACTAGAAGTAAGTACGATTTAAGTGAAGTTTTACTAGAAAAGGCTATTGAAGATTTGAATACTTATGGAATGTTTTCTAGTAAAAAAGTAATAATCATTAGTAATTTTGATAAGATGAATATAGAAGAAAATGAAAATGATATTAATAATTTGTTTAAGTATTTAGATAATGCAACGTCTGATAATTTATTATTTATTTTGGCAGGAAAATTTGATGAGAGAAAAAAAATTACAAAAGATTTAAAAAAATATTGCGAATTTATAAAAGTAGATATTGATCCTAATTCTTTTATTAAAGAAAACCTTGCTGGTTACAAATTAGAGTCTGGTGTTATTAATTTACTTATTGAAAATACTCTTGGCGATATTACTAGATTATATAATGAATGTGAAAAATTAAAAAATTATAAGATTAATGATAAATACATAACAAAGAATGATGTTTTAGAGCTTGCTGTTAAGAAAAAAGGAGATTCTACAGAAATTACTTTTCAATTTAGTAGAGCTTTGGCTGAAAAAAATAAAAAACAAGCTTTATTGCTATATAAGGAATTATTAGACTACCTGGTGGAACCTTTAAGTATCATTGGACTATTAGGTAGCCAATTTAGAATTATGTACCAAGTTAAAGTACTAGAAGAAAAGGGATTAAGAAATGATGATATTGCTAGTACATTGAAGGAAAAGCCTTATAGAGTTATGAAAACTAGAGAGCTTACTAGGTATTATTCTAAGAGAGAAATACTTGATTTAATTATAAAAATAGGGGACATTGACTTTAAAATTAAAACTATGAGTGTGGATGCTAATTCATTGATAGAGCTTTTTATATTAAACATATAATTATTTTATATGTTTTTTCTTGGAATAATTTTTAGTTTATTATATACTTAGTATAGTAGGTGGTGGGTGTTATGACTTTTGAAGATGTTGAGAAAGCGAGAAAGAAGTATAAAAGAAAATTAATAATAACAATTCTTATTTCTTTATTTATTGTAGTCTTTATTATTTTAACTTCTGGTCCATCATCTTTAGTTTTTGCAATATTAGTTGCAGTGGGCTTTGGTAAAATTAATGTAATAACAGATGAAAACAGATATACTTCTGCATTTAAAAAATATTTTGTTAGAAATGCTTTGAAAAAAGTATTTACTGACTTAAAATATATGCCGGAATCTGGTATTAGCCGCAAAGCTATTGAAAAAACTGGTATGATGCATATGGGGGATATATATTCAGCTGAGGACTTTGTTTCTGGTAAGTATAAAGATATTAGTTTCAGACAGTCAGATATCAATATTAAAAAGAAAATCGTGATTGGTTATGAAGATGGAGAACCTGTAACCTGTGAAACTACTATTTTCAATGGTAGATGGATGATATTTGAGTTTAATAAAAATTTTAAAGCAGACGTTCAAGTTTGCCAAAAAGGTTTTAAAAATAGTAATTCACATTCATCTATATTTTCGGATTTAAAGTATCAGAAAGTACAAATGGATTCGGATGAATTTAATAAAATGTTCTCAGTATATGCTGAAAATCCACATGATGTTTTTTACATTATTACGCCTCACATAATGGAAGGAATACTTAGACTTGCTTATGAATGTGAGGGCCAAAAAATAATGTTATGTTTTGTTGATAATAAATTACATGTTGGATTATATGATTATAAAGATTCATTTGAAATTAGTAGTTGTTTATTTAAAATTGATGAGGAAGAAGTTAATAAAAATATACTTTCTTATATTCAAAAAATTACTATATTTGTTGATGAATTAGAATTGGATAAGGAGCTTTTTAAAATTAAAGAAAAAAAATAATTAGAATGTATTGAAGTGGGTGATGGTCTTGAAAGTTAAAGAAATTAAAAGAGTTAAACATTGGTGCCAAATTTGGACTATTATTTTGTTATTGCTTCCATGCCTATTTGTTTATTTATTAAATCTATATCTTGAAAAATATCATATGATTTTAGTACAAAGCGAACATTCAATGATTATATTTATTGGTGTATGTATTTTTGTTGTTTGTATATATGTAATTTTAGTGTACTTTTGTATTATTAAACAAAATAAAAAATATTGTAAATATTATAAAGAGTATTTTGTATTAGAAATCTTGAGACAATATTTTAATAATTTAATTTATAAAACAAATGCTGGAATTAGTAAAAAGGCTATTGCTGATACTGGAGCAATATATATGGGAGAAAGATTTTCTTCTAATGATTATATTTCAGGAAAATATAAGGACGTTGATTTTAAACAATCTGATATTCATTTGGAAAAACAAAGACATTTATATTTATCAGGTAAAGAGGAAAATATTAAAATCACATATTATACTACCTTATTTAAAGGTAGATGGATGATATTTGATTTTAATAAGAATTTTAAAGCTAATGTTTGTATTTATGAAGAGGGATTTTCAAATAGAAGAATAAATTCTTTATTCTCTTTTGGTAAGTATAAGAAAGTTAATTTAGAATCTAGTGAATTTAATAGTAATTTTAATGTATATGCAGTTGATGAAGAAGAAGCATTTTATATTATTACACCACATTTAATGGAAAAAATTTCTAAATTAAATGAGGCTTGTTCAGGAAAATTGATTTTATGTTTTACTAATAATAAATTACATGTTGGTTTAGATAATAGATTTGATTCTTTTGAAGCTCCAAGTTACTTTAAAATATTTAATGAAAAAGAAGCGATTAAATCAATAAATAAGGATGCTATGCTAATTACAATGATTATTGATGAATTAGGACTTGATGTTGATTTATTTAAAGATAAGGTGTAAATTAATGTGTATTATTTTTAATTGATGCTTGTATTTTAGGGTTTTAATGTTAAAATTGTAGTGTGATAATGTGAAATTAAATATTTTATCTACAGATAAGTGGTATTGTACTGTGTTTGTTGATATATATATTGTTTGAAAGGAGGTGTATTTTGTGGGAATAGTAATATTAATCCTTTGTATTTTAATATTTATTATTATAATGTGGTGCATTTCAGTTTCTAATGCTTTTAATAGAGATATTGTTAAAATTGATGAAGCTGATTCTGGTATTGATGTTGCCTTGACAAAAAGATATGATGTTTTAACTAAAATGATAGCTGTTTGTAAAGGTTATGCTAAACATGAAAAAGATACTATTACTGATACTATTAAATATAGAAAAGGTATGAGTATGGAAGAGAGAGTTAAGGCTAATAATAAAATGAATGATACCCTTGGAAAAATTAATGTTTTAGCTGAAGATTATCCTGAACTAAAGTCTAGTGAAAACTTTAAAACATTACAAGTTGCTATTGCTGATGTTGAAGAACATTTGCAAGCTGCTAGGCGTTTATATAATTCAAATATATCTTCTTATAACCAACGAGTAGTTTCTTTCCCTTCAAGTATTATTGCTTCTTCAAAAGGACTTACTAAAAAAGAATTCTTTGAAGCTGATGCTGCAAAAAAAGAAGATGTAAAAATAGAATTTTAAAAGATATTCTAATTTGGAATATCTTTTTTTTATTGTTGTTTTAACTTTTCTAATCGTTCATATATTTCTTTTATTTGCTTTTCATAGCCGATATTTTTTGGAATATAATATTTTTTGTTTTTGATACGATCTGGCAGATATTGTTGTTTGACATAGGCTCCTTTATAATCATGTGGATATTTGTATTCTGGTGATGTTGTTTTTATGTGATTTGGAATATTTCCTGTGTTTCCTTTTTCAATATCTTCTAGGGCTTTATCTAAAGCAATGTGGGCTGTATTACTTTTTGGAGATAGGGCCATTTCTGCTACAATAGTTCCTAAAGGTATTCTTGCCTCTGGTAAGCCGACTCTTTCTGCAGCATTAATAGCGGCATCTACTTTTGGACCAATGCCAGGGTTTGCTAGGCCTATATCTTCATAGGCAATAACACTCATTCTTCTATATATTGAATCTAAGTCTCCTTCCATTATTAATCTTCCTAAATAGTGTAGGGCGGCATCTACATCAGATCCACGAATTGATTTTTGAAAAGCACTTAGTACATCGTAGTGTCCATCACCGTTTTTATCTGAAAAAAATACGGGTTTATTATTTATTTTTTTTATTTTGTCTTCGGTTATTTTTTTATCATCTGTTGAATAATAACATATTTCTAATAAGTTGTAGGCATATCTTAAATCACTTCCAGCGAGTTTTGCTATTAACTCAATACTTTTATCATCTATTTCAATATTTTTTAAATCTGGATGATTTATAGCTCTTTTAAGGCCAATTATAATATCTTCTGTTGTTAGTTCTTGTAATTCGAATAATTGACATCTACTTCTAATAGCGGGATTAATGGCATGATATGGATTAGATGTAGTCATGCCAATTAATACAATTAGTCCTGATTCAAGAGCTGGTAATAGAACATCTTGTTTGTCTTTATTTAGACGATGTATTTCATCCATTATTAAAACAATACCATCATAAAGCTTTGCTTCTTCTATTACAACGTCTAGGTCTTTTTTAGTATTAATAGTTGCATTTAAAAAACGATACCTTACGCCTAGGTCTTTAACTATAGCATTAGCAATACTTGTTTTACCAATACCTGGTTTTCCATAGAGAATCATTGAAAATATTTTTTTATTTTTAACTAAATTAGTTAATATTTTATCATTACCAATTAAATGTGTTTGTCCTATTACTTCATTTAAGGAAGTTGGGGCTAATTTATATGCTAATGGTTTATCCATATAATCACCTGTTTCTTTACTAAATATATTTTAACAGATTAGTTTTTAAATATCTAGAAAGTTTATAGTTTTTTGATATAATATAGTTGGTGATAATATGAAAATTGAAGTAGCAATAGAAGACTTTATTAATTATTGTATATTTGAGAAGGGCTTGTCTATAAAAACTAAGGAGTCTTATTTCAATGATTTAGAAGTTTATAAGTCTTTTCTAAATGAGTTGGGTAAAAGTTTGGTTTCAGAAATTACTAGTGATGATATTAAGGAGTTTTTAAAGGAACGTAGTTTTATTGAGAAAACAACTACTATTGCCCATAATCTAACAGTCATTAAGAATTTTCATGCTTATTTAATAAAAGAAAATATAGTAGAAGATGATCCTTCTTTATATATTGAAAGACCAAAGCTTAAAAAAAGTTTACCAAGAACTTTAAGTATGGATGATGTTAGTAAACTCTTGGATATTGAACTTAAGAGTGTATTTGACTATCGTAATAAAGCTATGTTAGAATTAATGTATGGCACAGGTTTAAGAGTTAGTGAGATTGTAAATTTGGAATTGAGTAATATTGATTTAACTAATTGTGTTGTACGTGTTTTTGGAAAAGGTAGTAAAGAAAGAGAAATACCTTTAGGCGAGTATTCAATATACTATTTAAAACTTTATCTTGAAAGAAGAAAAAGTATGCTTAAAGGAAAATCTTGTGAGAAGTTATTTTTAAATAATCATGGTACAGGTATGACTAGACAAGGATTCTTTAAAAATTTGAAGCAGTTATTAATTTCTAAGGGATTAAATCCCGATGTTTCTCCACATACTTTAAGACACAGTTTCGCGACACACCTTTTAAATTATGGAGCTGATTTACGTAGTATTCAAGAAATGCTTGGACATTCTGATATTGCTACTACAAAAATATATACGCATGTTAGTGATGATAAAGTTATTGAGGATTATAATAAATATCATCCTCGAAGTCATAAAGGAGATGTTTAATAATGCGTTTTAAAAGAATTTTTTTGATTGTTTTAGATTCTTTAGGAGTTGGTGAAACAGCTGATGCTGTTAATTTTTCTGATAATGGAGCTAATACTTTAGGGCATGTTAATGAGAAATGCGATTTATTTATACCTAATTTAAAGAAAATAGGTTTTTTGGATACTCTTAATATGAGTGATAATGATGGTGTTGATGCTTATTATACGATTGCTAAACCGATTAATGCTGGTAAAGATACTTTAAATGGTCATTATGAAATGTTAGGTATTAAGAATGATATTCCTTTTAAAACATTTAATAATGGATTTACTTATGATATTTTAGCTGGAATTGAGCAAGTTACAGGCAGAAGAGTTATTGGAAATAAGTGCTCAAATGATGATTTAGCTATTATTAATGAACTTGGTGAAAGACAATTTAATTATGGTGCTTTAATTATTTATACTTCTGCTGATTCTGATTTACAAGTTGCAGCACACGAGGATTGTATTCCTATACCTACTTTATATCAATATTGTGAAAAGATTAGGGCATTAACATTAAGAGAAGAGTGGAGAGTTGGAAGGGTTATCGCTAGACCTTTTACAGGTACTCCTGGCAAATATAAATTAATTAATAATGCAAGACGTGATTATGCCGTTAAACCTCCTAAAAAAACCGTTATGGATAGTTTAATCGAAGCTAGTTATAATGTTATAGCTATTGGTAAAATTAATGATATTTTTGACGGACAAGGCATTAATAAGAATATAAAGGCTAATAATAATTCTGAGGCTGTAAATAAATTAATTGATATTATGGATAAAAATTTTACGGGTCTTTGTATTGCTAATTTATCCGATTTTGATAGTTTATATGGGCATCCTAGAGATGTTTTAGGTTATGGTAGGGCGATTGAAGAATTAGATGTTGATATTCCTATTATTTTAAATAAACTAGAAATAGATGATTTACTTATTATTACGGCTGATCATGGAAATGATCCTACTTTTAAGGGAAATGATCATACAAGAGAAAATGTTCCCGTTATTATTTACAGTAGGAACTTTAAAAAACCTGGTCGTTTAAAACCATTTGATACTTTTGCTAATATTGGAGCAACAATTGCTGATAATTTTGAAGTGGCAATGCCAGAAATTGGTATTAGCATATTAGATGAATTAAAATAACTTATGAAAATTGTGATAGATATTTATGATTACGATACACCTACAAAATATACAATAATGCTTGGAAAATAGGGAAGGCTAGAGATACGGTTTTCTTTGTTAGATTAGATATTTCTAAAATTGAACGAGTTTAGGAATGGTGACAAATTTTCGGTTGGTGTAAGTGAGAATTTAGACAAATATTTAGATGGCAATAATGTAATAAGTCATATGATTGAATTTAAACAAAGAGTTGATGCAGACAAAAAAAGTAGGGTAGTTACCCTATTTTTTGCTAATTAAAAAGGGAGATTACTCCTCCTCTTCTTGTTCTTTATTTGAATTTACTTCATATTCATCATCTGTAATTGGACTACCAGTATTTTCAAAACTTTGGCATATAGTTTCTTCTGTACATTCACATTTATCATTGTTACAAGTACAACTAATACTTATGGATTCTAATTCACAGCACTCTTCATCTTTATTATTATGTTTACAAGTATCTACGTCACACTTAATGTTCTTCTTATTTGTAGTTTTTTTAGACATATGATAAATCCTCCTCTCTATATTTTATTTTGAGACTTTTTTTGATATTTATGCAATTTTATAATATTAAATATTTTATATTTAGCTTGATAATTATTCATCTTTTAATAATTAAATCGCTTAAAATGCATTTTACAATTTTTAGTGTACTCTGATAATTTTAAATTTATATGGGGGAGATAATGTTTAGTATTAAGTATATTATATATTATAATATGATGGATAATATTTATATAGTATTATATATGAATTAGAAATTAATATTTAAATAGATATGATATCTACGGAAAATATAAATATATTTACTAACATGACGGTTTATTAATAAGAAAAGATTATTTT
>ULWY01020888.1_pt1 | contig 65472 bp, 64 predicted proteins | sample 1960761 | NCBI WGS metagenome assembly ULWY01 (sample SAMEA4835824, study PRJEB28245) | human gut metagenome | biome: gut microbiome; material: fecal sample | place: Denmark | collected 2008 | reverse complement strand
CCCTGCCGTAGATATTCATATCTTACAAGGTGAACGTCCAATGGCTGCTGATAATAAGACATTAGGAAGATTCCAATTAGGAAATATCCCACCAGCACCAAGAGGGGTACCACAAATCGAAGTTACATTTGATATTGATGCTAACGGTATTGTTAATGTTAAAGCTAAAGATTTAGGAACCAACAAAGAACAATCAATTACTATTACTTCAAGTACAAATTTAACTGATGAAGAAATTGAAAAAATGCGTAAAGAAGCCGAAGAAAATAAAGAAGCAGATGAAAAGCGTAAAGAAGAAGCTGAAGTTAAAAACGAAGCAGAACAAATGGTATTCCAAACAGAAAAAGCTATTAAAGACTTAGGCGATAAAGCAGATAAGAAAGAAGTAGAAGAAGCCGAAGACTTAATTAAAGATTTAAAGAAAGCTCTAGAAGATGGAGATATCGAAGAAATCAAAAAAGAAAAAGATAAACTTCAAGAAAAAGCTATGGCTCTAGCAACAAAAGTCTATGAACAAGCTGCAAAAGATCGTGAACAAGAAGCAAATACAGACAAAAAAGACGAAGAAGAAAAGCCAAAAAAGAAAAATAAAAAAGACGATGATGTAAAAGAAGCAGATATTGAAGAAGAATAAAAATAGAAAGGAAAAATAAGAAGTAGTACTTAAGTTAAGACTACTTCTTATTACTAGTTTTAATATAAAATGGAAAAACTATTAGAAAGAAATGAAGTAGAGCAAAAAGACAAATGGGATTTAGAAAGTGTTTATAAAAATCTTGATGATTTAAAAAAAGATTGCAATCAAGTAGAAAAAAATACTTCAGATTTAGAAAAACAACAAGATAGTTTCACTTCATCAAGTAAAAACTTTTTAGATTTCTTAGAATTATATAGTGCTACAACTAGAATTTTTGAAAAACTATATACATACGCTATTAGAAAAAGTGATGAAGACTTAGCAAACAGTACATACCAAGAATTATCCGGAAAAGTTCAAAATTTATATCAATCATTCCAAGAAAAAACATCTTTTGCAACCCCAACCATATTAGAATGTGATAAATCTAAAATCTTATCCTATTTTGATGAAGAAAAAGGCTTAGAAAAATACCACCATAATATTGAAGATATTCTTAGATATAAAGAACATACTTTATCAAAAGAAGAAGAAAAAATAGTCTCAGCATACGCCAAAGTAATAGATAGTAGTAGTGATACCGCTTCTTATCTTATGGATGCTGATCTAAAATTTTCAAAAATTAAAGATAGTAATAATAAAATAGTAGAATTAAATTCCAGTAATTATAGTATTTATTTAAAAGATAAAGTAAGAAGAGTACGTAAAGCCGCTTTTCTTAACTATCATCATGGCTATGGAAGTGTAAAAAATACTCTAACTTCAACTCTAGCAGCAACTAGTGAAGCTCTAAGTACATCAAGCAAATTAAGAAATTATTCATCTAGTCTTGAAGAAAGTCTATTTTCAGATAATGTTCCCGTAGAACTATATAATAATTTGATTGAAACAATTCATAAAAACTTACCATCACTATATGAATACTATCAAGTAAAACAAAAAATTTTAAATTTAAAAAGCTTTCATATCTATGACAGTTACGTTTCTGTAACAGAGCAAGATAATAAAGAATATAGTTTTGAGGAAGGGCAAAATATCGTCTTAGACGCGCTTAGTATCCTAGGCGATGAGTACAAAGAAGTTTTAAAAACAGCCTTCACAGATGGTTGGATTGATAAGTATCCTAATAAAAACAAAAAATCAGGTGCTTATTCATGTGGTGGCTATGATACTAAACCATTTGTCTTATTAAATTATACAAATACTTATAATGATGTTTCTACTTTAGCACATGAATTAGGTCATTCTATGCATACATATTTTTCAAATAAGTACAATACTTATGGTAATCATGAATATCCAATCTTCTTAGCTGAGATTGCATCAACTGTAAACGAGATGTTACTATCTTACTATATGGAACAAAAAGCGAAAAGCAAAGAAGAAAAACTAAGCGTATTAGAAGATCGTCTAAATACATTTAAAAGCACTATTTTTAGACAAACAATGTTTGCTGAATTTGAAAAGTATATTCATGAGTTAACTGATAAAGGTGAAATTTTAACTACCGATAATATTTGTAATTACTACTATGATTTAAATAGATTATATTTTGGTAATAAAGTAGTTATAGATGAAGAAATAAAATATGAATGTTTGAGAATACCACATTTCTATTCTCCATTTTATGTATATAAATATGCAACAGGTTTATCTATTGCTTCCTACATTGCTGAAAATATTATTAATGAAACTAAAGGATTCAAAGAAAAATACATTAAGTTTTTAAAGGCCTCTGGTAGAGATTATCCATTAGAAGTCCTAAAAATAATTGATGTTGATCTAAAGGATACTAAAGTATTTGATGAAGCAATGAATATGTTTAGAAAGACATTAGATGAGTTTATAGAATTAAGTAAGTAAAAGAGGTGTAAAACAATGGCTGATAAAAGAGATTATTATGAGGTGTTAGGCGTAGATAAAAATGCAAGCACCGATGAAATAAAAAGTGCCTTTCGTAAAAAAGCAAAGCAATATCATCCAGATTTAAATAAAGATGATCCAACAGCAGCCGATAAATTTAAGGAAGCTCAAGAGGCATACGAAGTATTATCAGATGATTCAAAACGTAAGATGTATGACCAGTATGGACATGCAGGAGTAAATAATTCTTATGCAGGCGGTGGATCTGGTTTTGGCGGATTTGATGCATCTAGCTTTGACTTTGGTGATATTTTTGATTCATTTTTTGGTGGAACTAATACATCTGGTTTTAGTGGATTTTCAAACTTTGGTGGACAAACATCATCACGTTCCAGGGCTGTCCGTGGAAGCGACGTTTTAATGCGTATGAATCTAGATTTTGATGAGGCTGTCTTTGGCACTGAAAAGAAATTTAATCTAGATGTTGTAGAAGAATGTGAAGAATGTCACGGTAAAGGTGGCTTTGATCCAAAAGACTGTGAAACTTGTCACGGAACTGGAACTATTACTAGTCAAAGACAAACAATATTAGGTTCTTTTCTATCAAAAACCCCTTGCCCAGACTGTCACGGCCTAGGAAAAATCTACAAAAGAAAGTGTAGTGAATGTAACGGAAAAGGAAAAATTAAAAAGAATAAGAGAATTACCATTAATATTCCAGCCGGTGTTGCAACAGGAGATCGTCAACGCTTATCTGGAAAAGGTAATCCAGGCTCAAACGGTGGAGAAAATGGCGATTTATATATAGAATATATTGTTGCTGAACATGACTATTACGTTAGAGATAATGATGATATTTATCTAGAGGTTCCATTAACTATAACAGAAGCAATTCTTGGCTGCAAAAAAGAAATTCCAACATTATATGGAAATGTCAAGCTAACAGTACCAGCTGGAACGGATTCTGGAGAAAAACAAAAAATTAGAGGTAAAGGTGTAAATAATGAATATCGTCGCCATAAAGGAGACATGTATGTAATATTTAAAGTATATACACCTAAAAAGTTAACAAGAGAACAAAAAGACTTGATAACCAGATTATCTGATACTGAACTAACAACAAGAGAAATAGCTAATTTTAATAAGTTTGTTTCAAACAATGAAGAGTGATTTTAAATCACTTTTTTATTTATATTTTTTATTAGTTGCAAAAGCAACACAGTATTTTAAAGATAATATGTTACAATTATTTAGTCTAAAGGAGGATAATATGACAAAAGGAGATAAATATACAAAAGAAATATTACAAAGAATCTTAGATGAAGGCTGTTTAGATAAAGACCCAAGACCACACTACGCTGATGGAACGCCAGCACATACACTAAGTGTTAACCATGGCATGTGTACTTATGATTTAACTAAAGGAGAGAGTCCACTAATAACTTTGCGTCCAATTGCTGTAAAATCTAGCATTGGTGAATTATTATGGATTTATCAAGATGAATCTAATGATTTAAACGTTTTAAGAGATAAATATGGTGTCACCTGGTGGGATGAATGGGACATTGGTAATCGTACTATCGGAGCAGTCTATGGAGAAACTGTAAGAAGGCATCAATTAATGAAAAATCTACTAAAAGGATTAAAAGAAAATCCAGATGGTAGACGTCATATAATAAATTTATGGCAAGAAGATGATTTTAAAGAACCGCATGGCTTAAAACCATGTGCCTTTATGACTGAATGGAATGTTCGCCACGGAAAAGATGGCATAGATTATTTAGATATGTGCCTAACACAACGCTCAAGTGACTTTGCAACAGCTGGTTGCATTAATCAAGTACAATACTTAGTTTTTCTACATCTAGTAGCAAGACATCTTGGCTTAACGCCAGGAAGATTTACTTGGTTTTATAACAACATTCAAATTTATGATCGCCATATTGATCAAGCCAAAGAGTTAATAAAAAGAGAACCAGTCGATTGCGAGCCAAAAATCTGGTTAAATCCTGAAAAAACAAACTTCTACGACTTCACAGTTGATGATATAAAAATAGTAGGATATCCAAGAAGTGAAATAAAAGAAAAAAATCCTCAAATGAAGTTTGATATAGGTATTTAAAATGGCAAAGATAACTATGATTGCCGCAGTTGGCAAAAATAACGAATTAGGAAATGATAATAAATTATTATGGCATCTACCAGAAGATTTAAAGTTCTTTAAAGAACAAACAATTGGTAAAAAAGTAATTCTTGGGCGAAAAACTCTAGAGTCACTAAAAAAACTATTACCAGGAAGAAAGCATTTAGTTCTAACTCATAATAATCTAGAAGAATCTGAATGGTTACAAGTTTTTAATAATACTGACGATTTAATCGAATACTTGAAAGGTATTGATGAAGAAGTAATGGTAATTGGTGGTGCTAAAATATATCAAGAATTTTTACCATATGCCACCAAACTCATTATAACAGAAATAGAAGAAGAAGCACCTGCCGATGCTTATTTTCCAAAAATTAATAAAGAGGACTGGCAAAAGGAAGTACTTTGTACCCATAGCTATAATAATATAGATTATAAACATACAATATATACAAGAAAAAAGTAGAAAAATAAGAAAATAAAAGGTTGCTAAAATCATGAGCAATCTTTTTCTGTAAAAATGAAACTTAAGTTGTTTTACATAAAAGTATTTGAGTTTTTTCATAATGTATAGTAAAATTATAAAAGAATAGTAGAATACAAAAGGAAGTGTTAATGTGAAATTTAAAATGTTCGGAAGTATGGGGTTTGCTATATGTGCCTTAGGATATTTAATTCTTATATTACTCATGTATCTAAATAAAAAAAAGACAGGAGATATTCAGACCAAAGTATTTGCAGCCTTACTCGGCTTAGGAATTACATTAACATTTTGTGAAATGGGCTATATCTATGGACTTTCCGTCATAGATACAAACCCAAAATTAACAGAACTAACTTGTCGTATTTATACAATTGGTGACCTAATTTGGATTAATTTACTTATATATTATTTAATAACTCTTCTTGAAAAATATGATGATAAAGAGAAAGAAAGAAGACATAACTTAATCACATTTATAATACTTCTAGTGTTAGCTGTTATTATAATTTCCATTTCTACAACCCTACCATTTGATTATTCAAGCTCTAAATCAGGATTTTATAACTTTGCTGGACCAGGTGCTAATATTGCTTATATTGATGGTGCGATTCTTCTAATAATTATCTGTATAGTAATGGCTTTTAAAGGAAAAACTATACCTAGCAACCAAAAAAAACCTATTTATTTTACCATTGCTTTATTCATTTTAATTATTTTTCCTCAAATAGTACTAGGTTATGACTATAATACAATTACCTTTATGTTTGCTTTCATTATTGCCACGCTTTACTTTACAATAGAAAGTCAGGATAGCAAACTTATTCAAGAATTACAAGTCTCAAAAGAAAAAGTAACTATAGCTGACAAAGCTAAAACCGAATTCTTAATAAACATGTCTCACGAAATTAGAACTCCAATGAGTACCATTCTAGGATTTAGTGAAGTATTATTAAACGAAAATCCATTAACAGAAGAAGTTGCTAAAAGAGATACCGAAAATATCTATGAAGCTAGTAGCATTCTAGCAGAATTAATTGATTCCATCCTTGATATTTCAGCCTTAGAAACAAATAAAGAAAAAATAGAAAATGAAAAGTATAATATCAATACATTAATGTCAAATCTAGAGGAAGAAACTATTGCCAAAGGAAATGAAAATATTGAATATAAAACATCCATTAACGAAAATATCCCTCCAGAATTTATTGGTGACGATAAAAAAATGCATAAGATTTTCAGCAATATAATAAACTATCTTCTAAAGTCTACTCCGGACGGTAAGATAACAACAGCAGTAGATTATAAAAAAATGGAAAAAAAGAATTATCAATTATTATTTAACATAAGTAGTAACAATTGCTATATACCAGCTGAAAAACTTGATATTGAATTTAATGATTTCGTAAAATTTGGTGAAAAGAAAGATAGCTCTATTAATAATGATGATCTAAAACTAATAATTGCCAAACGATACATTAATCTATTAAATGGTAGAATAGGCTTTAAAATGAATAACAATCACTGTGAGTGTAGTATTTACTTTATTCAAAGTATTAGTAATAGTTCAACTGAGACCACTGCTATACCATCAGAAAAGCCTGCTGTTACTAAAAAAGTATTAATAGTTGATAGTAACAAAGTTAATTATATAATTATTAGTAAACTACTAGAAGAATATCATTATAATATTTCAAGTGCCTCTACCAAAGAAGAATATATGAGTAAAGTATCATTTGAAAAATATGATTTAATCTTAATTGATAGTAGTTATATAGATGAGACACTAGAAACAAGTCTCAAAGGTATTAATATGAATTCTGTCATTGTAGAGATGAATGAAAATAGAGTAGAAAAAAGCAAGCCATACATAAATGATATTATATATAAACCTGTAAGCAAGGATGAAATAAACAGAATAATATCTAAATATATAAATGAAGAAAAGGATGTGAGAATATGATATCAGGATTAACTTTAACCATCGGTAGTATATTCTTCATGCTTTTACTTCTAATTGTATATTTTTCTCAAAATAATAATAAAACTATGGAAACAAAATTATATAAATATATGTTAATTACTATGATGTTTTTATTGCTTACAGAAGTAGTATCATCTACAGTAATATATTATTTAAAAGATTATTCTCTAAAAGAATTAGCAATTAGAATTCATTGGTTAACTGGTATTTTTTGCTACTACTTCTTATATTTATATAATATTACATTTGTAAGTGATATATCTGTAAATAGCTTAAAAGAATATATATTTTATAATACTAGAACAAAATTAGTAACAGCATTTACTGTAGTTGCAACAATAATTTATTTCTTTGTACCATTTGACAGCCTAGATATTGTTTCCTACATACCAGGACCAGCAGCTTACTACATAATTGGCTATGCCTCAATTATGGTTATACTTATCATAGGCTATACTATTATTCATGGAAAAGGAGTTAGTTCCAGAAAAAAACAAGCTATATATACTCAAGCAATTCTAATAATAGTTATTGTTCTTTTGCAATTATTATTCAAAGAAATAGCCTTTGAAGCAGTTGGTACATCTCTTCAAATGTTCTTTTTGTATTTCAATATTGAAAATCCAGATATAAGAAATGTTCAAGAATTAGAAGGTATAAAAGAAGAAATTGATAAATCAAATAAAACAAAAACGGATTTTCTATCAAATATGTCAAACGAAATAGTTCACCCTATGAATACAATTATAAAGTGTAGTAAATTAATATTAAAAGAAAAATCATACAGTGAGATAGAGACTAGAGATTACATAAAAGAAATATCTATAGATGGAGGCAATCTTTTAAATATAATTGATAATATTCTAGATATTTCAGCCTTAGAGTCAAACAATGAAATATTAGAAGAAAAAGAATATTCTCTAGTGAATATAATAAAAGACTTAGTCAATATAGTTAATACCAAAATAGGTGAAAAACCGGTAGAATTTATTTTAAATGTTGATGAAAAAATCCCTACAAGACTTTATGGAGACCATAATAAACTATATCAAATATTATTAAACTTTTTAACAAACGCGATAGAGTATACTGAAGTTGGTAAAATAAAGTTAACTATAACCTCAGAAATAACTAATGAAGACTGCCTACTCACAATGAAAGTATCAGATACTGGTTGCGGTATTAAAGAAGAAGAGCAAGCCAAAATAAATAGCATATTTAGTAAAAATAATACTAGTTCTAAAAATGTTGATAGCTCTAACTTTGGTTTAACTATTGTTAAAAAATACGCTGATATGATGTCCGGAAAAGTATCAATGGAAAGTGAATATGGAGCAGGTAGTATTTTTCAAATAGTAGTGAAACAAAAAATTATTAATAGTATGCCAATAGGTAATATTACAGATGCGATTAAATCAAAAAAAGATATTGATTATATAGATTGCTCTCAATATACTATTTTAATAGTAGATGATGATGAATTGAGTGTAAAAGTTACTAAACGAATACTAGAACCATACAAGTTTAATATTAAAACACTAACATCAGGAAGAGATTGTATCCATAGTATTAAAGCCGAAAACAAATATGATATGATTTTTATGGATCATATGATGCGTGAAATGGATGGAATAGAGACTCTTCATAAATTAAAAAAACTAGATGGATATGTTATACCACCAGTAGTTGTTCTAACAGCTAATGCCATTTCTGGTATGCGTGAAATGTACTTAAATGAAGGATTTGATGAGTATCTTTCAAAACCTATTAAACCATATGAATTAAGTAGCCTCATAAAAAAATACTTTTCAGATAAAAAAGATATCTAGAAAAAGTTAAAGACCGTTGATATTATCAATGGTCTTTTATTCTCGCTTTATAAAATTATAATTACATAATCATAGTATGGAGTATTCTATCTGTATTTTTAAAATTCAATTTAGCAATTTCTTTTAACTTATCTTTACCATACCTTTCAACTACTTCTTCGCCAATAGAGTCAACATCTTTGCCAGCTCCTTTTGGTAATGGAATATGAATACTATCACAAAGTTTATCAAATTCTTTTAAGAAAATATAACGACTAATTATTGAACCAGATGCAACAGCTAGATTTTTATCCTCAGCCTTAGTAATAAAAGTAATACCTCTTTGAACGTCTTTAACGTCATCTAAATAATCATAATATCTAGCTTCTCTCGCAAATTCATCTACAATAATATAATCAACATTAGGTTTTTCTTCTGTCATTAATTGATACAAAACTTTATTATGCATAATAGCTTTAATTTTATTCATATTAATATTTTTAGTATACTTTTCATTATATTCTTTATTACTAAGAATAATACTACGATACTTAACTCTTTTAGCAATTTCTGGAGCTATTTTTAAAATTTTAGAATCATCAATCTTTTTAGAATCACCAACACCTAATTTTTCTAAAAATGGTATATCTTCTTTCTTTACATAAGTAGCGGTAACAACAATAGGCCCGAAATAGTCTCCTGTTCCAACCTCATCCGATCCAACAGCATTAGTATTATAATATTTCACATCTGCCTTTTTTGCCTCTTCTTGTTTTTCCTTAGTATTTTCTAAAGCTACACCCCACATAGCTGCATCAACATCAGCACTTTTTCCCTGAAACATTACTTTACCTGATTCATACATCGTAATAACTGTATCTTCTTCTTCAGCCTGAAAAACCACATATGGAATAACTTTATCTCTCATTTTATCTTTATAATATTCAATCATCTTTTGCTTAATCTCATCATTAACTTTAATAACTACATTCATTTATTCCACCTCTTTCAAATATTATAGCATAATTATTAAAAATAGTTTATAATTAAAAATAGGAGTGTGATAAAATGAACATATTTGATATAGGTATTATATTATTTATTATTATGTTTGCAGTCGTTGGTGCTAAACAAGGTCTAATAAAAAGTGCCGTTTCATTAATAGGTATAATATTAGTATTTATAATAGCTTTCTATTTTAAAGAACCATTTGGTAATTTATTATGTAAATACTTACCATTCTTTAAATTTTCAGGTAATTTAGAAGGATTAGTATCTATAAATATATTAATATACCAATTACTAGCTTTTATAATTATAATAGCTGTATTATTATCCATTTATGGTTTATTAACAGGTATATCAAAATTTATTCAGAAAATAGTCAATGCCACCATTATTTTAAAATTACCATCAGCTATAGGAGGATTCGTAATTGGTTTAATAGAAGGTTACTTATTTGCCTTTATAATTTTACTACTATTAGTTCTACCATTTAAAAATTTTGATTTATTTAGTAATAGTTCCTTAGTAAATACTATTATTTATAAAACACCGATTATTTCAAATTCTAGTAGTAATATAACCAACTCTATAGAAGATATTTATGTTGTAGCCGATAAAGTTGTAAATAAGAAAGTAAGTACCAATGAGGCCAACTTAGAAATAATAGATACCATGATAAAATATGACATAACAAGTGCTCATACTGTTGAGCAACTAATGGTTTTAGATAAACTAGATAGTATATCTGGTTTAGATAAAGTTATAAATAAGTATAAATAGAGGAGGAATCATAATGACTTATTTGGAAAATGAAAAAGATTTTAATGAAGAAATTAAAAAAGAAAAAGTCTTAGTAGATTTTTATGCTACCTGGTGTGGACCTTGTAGATTATTAGAACCAGTAATCGAAACATTTGCTAAAGAGCATGAAGATGTGCATGTAGTAAAAGTAGATGTTGATAAATTTCCAAATATTAGTAGAGAATATACCATAATGTCTATTCCAACCTTACTAGTATTTAAAGATGGAAAACTTGCTAATAAACATATAGGATATTTAGAAAAAAAACAAATAGAAGACTTAATAAAATAAGTCTTTTTCTTTAGTAAAAAAATGTAAAAAAACTTGTTCAAGTTCCAATAACTTGCTATACTTAAAGAGTATAGAAAATAGGAGGGAATAATATATGAAATATGTATACATGTTTACTGAAGGAAGTAAAGATATGCGCGAACTCTTAGGTGGAAAAGGTGCCAATTTAGCTGAAATGACTAATATTGGACTACCAGTACCAAGAGGCTTTACAGTTTCAACAGAAGCTTGTTGTAAATACTATGATGATGGTGAAAAATTAGATTCCTCAATTATAGAAGAAATTAAAAGTAAAATTACTGAATTAGAAGAAGTAACAGGTAAAAAATTCGGTGATAAAGAAAATCCATTATTAGTATCTGTAAGATCAGGAGCAAGAGCTAGTATGCCAGGAATGATGGATACAGTCCTAAACTTAGGAATGAATGATGAAGTGGCTGAAGGATTTAGTAAAGTTACTAATAACCCACGTTTTGTCTATGACTCATATCGCCGCTTTATCCAAATGTTTGCAGATGTTGTTATGGGTTTCCCAAAATCATCTTTTGAAAGATTATTTGATAAAATAAAAGAAGAAAAGAATGTTGAATATGATACTGATCTAAGTGCCGAAGATTTAAAAGAAGTAATTAGAATATATAAAGGAGAGTATGAAAAGCTTGCTCATACTTCATTCCCACAAGATCCAACAGAACAATTAATAGAGGCCGTAAAAGCCGTATTTAGAAGTTGGAATAATGATAGAGCCATTACATATCGTCGCCTTAATGATATACCAAGTGCCTGGGGTACAGCCGTAAACGTTCAAGAAATGGTTTATGGTAATAAAGGAGAAACTTCAGGAACCGGTGTTGCCTTTACAAGAAATCCAGCAACAGGAGAAAACAAACTATATGGTGAATATTTAATGAACGCTCAAGGCGAAGATGTTGTAGCAGGTATTCGTACACCACAAAGTATCAATACCCTAAAAGAAGTAATGCCAGAGTGTTATGAAGAATTCAAAAGGATTTGTAAATTACTAGAAAATCATTATCGTGATATGCAAGATATGGAATTTACAATTGAAGATGGCAAACTATTTATGCTTCAAACAAGAAATGGCAAAAGAACAGCAAAAGCCGCTTTACAAATTGCTGTTGATTTAGTAAATGAAGGCATGATTACTAAAGAAGAAGCATTATTAAAAATAGAACCAAAACAACTAGATCAATTACTACATCCAAATTTTGATGATGAAAGTCTAAAAGCTGCTAAAGTTATTGCAACAGGTCTTGCTGCATCCCCTGGTGCCGCAACAGGTAAATTGTGCTTTACTGCCGAAGATGTCATTAAAATGCATAATGCAGGAGAAAAAGATCTTATTTTAGCAAGACTTGAAACATCACCAGAAGATATTGAAGGAATGAACCTAGCACATGGAATTTTAACTGTACGTGGAGGTATGACGTCACATGCTGCCGTTGTTGCTCGTGGAATGGGAACTTGTTGTGTATCCGGTTGTGGAGACATTGTTGTAGATGAAGACACCAAAACATTAACATTAAAAGATGGTACTGTATTTAAAGAAGGAGACTATATCAGTCTAGATGGTTCAACAGGAAATGTTTATGGTGAAAAAATCAAAACAGTTGAACCAGAAATATCAGGTAATTTTGAAACGATAATGGAATGGGCTGATGCAACTCGTAAGTTAAAAATCAGAACAAATGCTGACACCCCAAAAGATGCTCTACAAGCTCGAAAATTTGGTGCTGAAGGAATTGGCCTATGTCGTACAGAACACATGTTCTTTGAAGAAGAGCGAATCTTTAACTTCCGTCGTATGATAACAGCAACAACAACTGAAGCAAGAGAAGAAGCCTTAGAAAAAATTCTTCCATATCAAAAAGAAGACTTTGAAGGCCTATTTAGAGCTATGGATGGCTACACTGTAACAATTCGTTTCCTAGATCCACCATTACATGAATTTTTGCCACATACAGATGAAGAAATTAAACCATTAGCTGAAAGTCTAGGCATGACTTTTGAAGCTTTAAAAAATAGAGTAGAATCCCTAAAAGAGTTTAATCCAATGATGGGCCACCGTGGCTGCCGTTTAGCTATAACTTATCCAGAAATAGCTAGAATGCAAACAAGAGCTGTTATTGAGGCTGCCATTAATATTAAAAAAGAAGGAAAAACAGTTATTCCAGAAATAATGATTCCACTAGTTGGAACAGTAAAAGAATTAAAATATGTAAAAGATATAGTTGTCAAAACAGCAGATAAATTAATTGCTGATGCCGGTATGGAGCTAAAATATGAAGTAGGAACAATGATTGAAATACCAAGAGCAGCCTTAACCGCTGATGAAATTGCTAAAGAGGCCGAATTCTTCAGTTTTGGAACCAATGATTTAACACAAATGACATTTGGATTCTCAAGAGATGACGCTTCTAAATTCTTAAATGATTACTATAAGAAAAAAATACTTGAACAAGATCCATTCGCAACAATTGATCAAGAAGGAGTCGGAAAACTAGTAGCCATTGCCGCTGATTTAGGAAGAAAGACAAGACCAGATATTCAACTTGGAATCTGTGGTGAGCATGGTGGAGATCCAAAAAGTATCGAATTCTGTCATAAAGTAGGATTAGATTATGTATCATGTTCTCCATATCGTGTCCCAGTAGCACGTCTAGCAGCTGCTATTGCCGCTATTAATAATAAATCCGAATGATTTATGCAAAGAAAATTCTTAGAGTGTTCTAAGAATTTTTTTTAATTATAATTTCATTACTAAAAACATTTCTTTTTATGATAAAATATGTGTAAGAGAAATAAATGATAATTAAAAGAAAAATATATGAAAGGAAAGACAGATATGAATAAATTATACATAATAACTGGTCCTGCCGGAGTCGGAAAAAAATTAAAAAAATCAGTTGTAATAGAAGGTGATACAATTTACAATTTCTTTGTAGGAGGTAGAATAAAGCCTTGGTATAAAGATGCTCCATTAGATTTATTTTAGAATATTGTATTATGCTAATTAAATTATATTTAGAAACTGGCTATGATGTAGTGTTTAACTTATATTATTAGTAATAAAAACTTAGATACATTAAAAGAAACATTTATTTAAAGATTATGAAATAATATTTAAATGTCTATTAGTAGATGAAAAACCAATTATAAAAAGAGATTTATTAAGGTCTGAAGATTGTCAAATGCATGAAAGAAGTATTAGTCTTTTAAATGAATTTAATAAATATATAATTGATAGTTCTTCTTTAACGATAGAAAAAACAGTAGAAGAGGTGTTAAATGGAAATAATTGAATATGAAGATAAATATTTAGAAGATGTAAGAGATTTGTTAACTGAATTAGAAGAGTATATTGTATCAATAGATGAAGATGAATTAGATCATGTCCACCCAGAATATCATGAAAAAATGGCTTTACTTGATTTAGAAGAAGTACAAAAAAATTCTGGTAAGTGTTACCTAGCTATTGAAAATGATAAAGTATTAGGTATGATAATGGGAACTATACCTGGATATGAAGAGTATGATTACTTAGATTATAAATGTCCTAAAAGAGGAGAAATTACAGAGTTAATAGTTACATCTAAAACAAGAAATAACGGTATTGGAAAAGCCCTAATAGAAACCTTAGAAAAGTATTTTAAAGAAAATAACTGTGAATATATCTTAGTCGATGTCTTTGCCTATAACAAAACAGGTATAAAGTTTTATAATAAACAAGGGTATCATCCAAGAATGTATACAGAAATAAAGAAAATATAATTTAATTAGGAGAACAAGAATTTATGGGAACTATAATTAATACAATTTCCATTATCATTGGTGGAATATTAGGAATTTTATTTGGTAAGAGACTAAAAGAAGAAAGTCAAACAGCTATTATTAGAAGTTGTGCTATAGCGGTTATTTTTATCGGAATAGCAGGTGCTATTGAAGGAATGATTAGTATAACTGATTCCACATTAGTGGCAGGTAAAGGTATGTTTATAGTACTTTGTTTAACACTTGGAACAATATTTGGTGAAATAATAGATATAGAAGGAATATTTGAAACCTTTGCTTCTTTTATAAAAACAAAAACAGGCAATTCAAAAGATAAGAAATTTATTAAAGGTTTTACTACAGCCTCATTTACAGTTTGTATTGGCGCTATGGCCATTCTTGGTTCCATAAAAGAAGGCCTAGTAGGTGACTATTCCATTTTAGCCACCAAGTCTGTACTAGATTTAGTCATTGTAATGATTCTATCATGTTCACTGGGAAAAGGTTGCATATTCAGTGCTATACCAGTATTTATCCTTGAAGGCTCAATGACTTTGTTAGCAAAGCTCTTATCTGGTATAATGACAACAGTAGCTATTTCAAACATATCATTAATAGGTTCAATTCTAATATTCTGTGTTGGTATAAACTTACTATTTGATAAAAAAATATCTGTAGCCAATTTATTACCATCAATAGTATTAGCTATAGTATTTTCGATTTTACCAGTTAATTTTTAATATACCAAAATATGAATAATAAGGAGAAAACATTATGAAAGCAATATGTGTAGGACACGCAACATATGATATAACTTTACCAGTAGAAACCTTTCCAGTAGAAAATAAAAAAATAAGACTTGAAGAAAGTATTGAAAATGGGGGAGGGCCAGCCGCTAATGCTAGTTACTTATTGGCCCTTTGGAATGTAGATACAACAATACTATCTGCTATAGGTGATGACTATTATGGCAAGCTGATAATTGATGAATTTAGGCAAGTTAAGGCTCATACAGAATATATAGATAAAGTTAAAAATCATAAAACATCAAGTAGTTATATAATTGCCAATCTAAAAAAAGGAACCAGAACAATTCTTACCGTTAAAGATAAACCAATAAGAAAGTTATCATATAATGAAAATCTAAAAGCAGACATTGTATTAGTTGATGGTGAACATCCTGAAACAGCAATGAAAGTCCTAAAAGACAATAAAAAAGCCATTAGTATACTTGATGCTGGAAGAGTAAATGAAGATACTAAAGCATTAGGAAAACTAGTAACATATGTAATTTGTTCTAAAGATTTTGCTGAAGAATTTACTAAAATAAAAATCGACTATTCAAATGAAGAAACAATTATATCTTGTTATGAACATCTAAAAGATTATTATAATACCAACATAATTATCACACTAGAAGAAAAAGGTAGTTTTACCAAAATAGATGAAAAGTATTGTCAGTTTCCAAGCGTAAAAGAAAAATCACTTGACTCAACAGGTGCCGGAGACATTTTCCATGGGGCTTTTGCATATTTTATAAGTGCTGGATATAAACTAAAAGATGCAATTCGTTACGCATCAATTGCTGGTGCTATTTCAGTTACGAAAGTTGGTTCACGTTATTCAATTCCAGAATTAGAAGAGGTTTTAAATTATGATGACATTATATAAAAATGCACCACAACTAGACTTGCATGGTTTTGATCGTGACTACGCCCGTATAATAATAAATGAATTTATTAATGACAACTATAAAATGGGTAATTCATTAGTCTTAATAATTCACGGAAATGGTGCTGGCATTTTACGTAAAATAACTCAGGAAACATTAGGAAAAAATCGCCTAGTAATATCATATAAAATAGATAATTTTAACGCAGGAGAGACCATCGTACAAATAAAGCAAAAAAATTGACAAAAATTGTCACATATGGTAGTATATAAAAGCAAACGGATCGGGGGAGTGTATGCATGTATACGGAAGAATATGAAAATAGAGGATTCCCTTTTAGAAATTTTCTATTAAAGCTAATATTAATAATAATTTTTGTATTTTTATTAGTTTGGTTATTGCCAAAATTCATAACACCAACTATTAACAAAAATATAAAAAATAATGGGAATAACAATAGTGATGTAAGTGCTTTAACATCGCAAATATTTGCAGATAACTTAAAAAGAATGAAAGAAGCTGCTATTTCTTATTATACAGATGAGAGATTACCACAAAATGAGGGTGACTATAAGGAAATGACCTTAAGCGAAATGATAGGCTTAAAGATTATTACACCTCTAATTGATAAAAATAATAAAGCAGTAGATGTTGAAAAAAGTTATGTAAAAATAACAAAAGCATCTGACGAATATATTTTAAAAGTTAATTTGAAAGATAGTGAAAAAGAGGATTACATTTTAGTTCACCTTGGTTGCTATACATACTGTGAGTCAAATATATGTGAGAAAAAGTCAACTGACATAGTAGTAAAAGGAACAGTTATAAATCCAAACACACCAATCACTAAAAAGTATTATTGTCAAATAGTAAATGGCAAATATTACAGTAAGTCAGGAAATGTTGTAAATAAAAAAACCTATGAAAATGAATGTGGTAAAATTACAAATTTCGAAACTAAATATTATTGTGTTAAGGCAAATGGCAAATACTATGGTAAAAACGGAAATATAGTTAATAGATCAACATATGACAAAGAATGTGTTAAAAAGCCAGCTGATAAATATATATGTATTAAAGTTGACGGCAAGTATTATGATGCCTCAGGAAATGTAGTTAGTAAAAAAGCATATGAGAAATCTTGTAAGAATAAACCAGATGAGAAACACTATTGTGAGAAAGTTAATGGTAAATATTATGGAAAAGCTGGAAATGTTGTCGATAAAAATACATATGAAGAAGAATGTACAGCCAAGCCTGACGAGAAACACTATTGTGAAATAGTAAATGGTAAATATTATGACGCCTCAGGAAATGTAGTTAGTAAAGAAGCATATGAAAAAGCTTGTAAAGACATACCCGACGAGAAAGAATATGAGTATAAATATGCTAGAACTACACATGCTGAATTCACATCATGGACAAAATGGACGAGTTGGAACAAAACAAGTTGTAAAACAGAAGCTATAACTTGTGCTAGTACTGATATAAAATGTTTAGAAGAAAGAAAATTATACGAACGTAAAGAAAAAATTGGAACGTATGAGAAAAAATATCAAAAAGATAGAACGACTCAAATTACGGCCGGTTCATATCAAGAAAAAACATGTACTAATTATAATTACGTAATAATAAGCAATGTGACATATGCAACAACTACAAGATATTCAAGCATCAACAGTGTTACTTCATCAACACAACATTCAGTAGATGGCTGGACATATAATGGTAGAAAACTATACAAGAATCCACCAAGAGATACTGAAACTAAGCATTACATCTTTGTAGGTGCAGACTATAGCTATTGTTCAGATACATGTACAACACTACCAAATTTCTATTATGATGAATATACATACAATGGAAGTATTCAGGCTGTATCAAGTACAACAACACCAATATCTAGTTCAAATGGTATTATGGCAAGCTGTGGAGGATATACAACAAAGACAGTTAACATTTATAGAACCATAACAACATCAGAAATAGCTACTAGAACAGAACCAATTTATGGAACAGTATGTTATGCTAGTACAAGAACTAGGAAATTAAAGAGTGAAGGAAAAACGGAAGAAAAATGGAGTCACTATAATGACACTAACTTACTAAATAACAACTGGTACTATACAGGTGATAAGAGATTGAAACAATAAGGGGGAAATAAAAATGGAAAAAGAAATTAGAAACATAGTATTTTATAAGTTTTATACTACGAATTCAGAAACAGAAGAGCCAGAACTAAAATGGCAAGCTTGTATATTTTATAAAGACGGAAGCGTATATAATACCGATTATGAAGGTGGAAAAGAAATAGCTTGTAAATTTATGGATGATAACGGAATAGAAGACCTACGTGATATAATAGATCAAAAATATATATACAGAGCAACAGGTGAGGAATTCACTGAAATGTTCCAAGAATTTAGAACTAGTGATGATCCATATCAATTAAATTCAGAAGAAGTAGAAAATGTTTTCCCTAAATCACACAAGATTTTAAAAGCAATGACTGGAATAACAGCTTTTAACTGGTTAAAAAATAAATTTAGATCATTAAAAGAAAATGCTTCAGCTAGAAAAATCGCCAATAAAGAGAAGTCTTCAGTAAAAAATAATGTTTCAAAGAAAGAAAAATTTAATGATTTCCTAAAAACAATAACTGGTGTAAAAGCAGCCAATCGATTAAAAAGCAAATATCAAGAATTAAAAGTCAAAACTAAAGAAGTAAAAAAAGCCAAAGAAGAAAATCCTAAAAAGGAGAACTTTTTTACTAAGCATTTTAGTAATACACTTGTTGGTAAAACTGTAAAAAGAATAACTGCTACACTTGTTGCTTTAACTATGTTCATTTTACCAGGATGCAATAATAGTAAGACACAAGAAAATGTAGAAACGCCAACTCCAACTGTAACAGATGTAAATTTAGATACATTTGATGGAATAGTACAAGCATCAAAAAGTGAAACACAAAAAGCATTTATGTCAAATGTTAGTAATACTTTAGATAAATTTAATATAACATTTGCTAATGCATATTATGAACCTGGAAAAGACATAAAAGCAGCTCTAACTTGGGATGAAGTAGTTGCTATGGCCATGGTATACAATAATTATACAAAGAGTCAAATGGCTGAGATATTTAATGGAGCTGAATTAGATACCACTAAGCTATCAGACTCTTACAAAACAGCTAATCTTCAATTAATGGGTGCTCATATCTTAGAAACAAGATCAAATCCAGTTCAATTATCAACTATATTTGATAGTAAGGAAGCAAAAGATTTTTACAATAAATATCATGAAATGTTCTTACAATGTAAAGAAGCAACTGGAATGGAACAAGTAGGAAAAGTAAATGCTTTTTATCTAGAATTAAGTAAAGACTTCCCAATAGAATCAGAAAAAAGAGAAGTAGGAATTGCTCATAGTGATCCAAGAGATAATATTGAACCATATAAATTTTCAATAATTCCAATGGTTAGTGCCGCTGAATTACTATTCCAAAATCTTGAAATAGATCAAACGTTGTCAGATGCACAAGTTGCTTACTTAGATGATTTAGGTATTTGTAATCGTGCCAATGATATTATTGAAAAAGCATACCTAGTAAATTTAAGTACAACACCTAACAGTGACTATGCAGATTATGATGAAGCAAAAGCTAAGAAAACAGCAGAATTAGAGTCTAAAGATGCTGCTGTAATAGATGATGCTCATAGAGATATAAGTCAACTAGATAGATTTAAAGAAAATGTAAATGTTGCTTTCAAATATGAAAATGGTAGTTTCAATGGTACAATTGTATATTCAGATAATTCAGCATATCAGCATTCAGAAACAATTACTGAAAAAACTTCTGATAGATCACAAGCTATCAGAGTAGCAGGATTAGAAAGAGTAGAACAAGCCGAAAATGCAGCCAGTGCAGGTATTAAAAGAGCAAACGACCAAGCAAGAACTGATGCTGAAAGAACTGCTGATGAAGAAGCAAAACGTCAGCAAGAAGAAGCTGATCGTACTAGAGATGAACATAATGAAGAAGTAGCAAAAGATGAAAAAGATTTACAAGATAAGATTGATGATGCCAATAAAAATCAAAATGCTGGTGGAAAGGTTAACGAAAATGATTTAGGACATAACACCGACTTTGATAGCAATCATTCTGATAAAGATGGTAACCTAGACGATTCAGTCAAAGATATAACAACCGATGATTCTAATGATAAAACAAATGAACCATTACCAGATCCAAATGCTTCGGAAAAAATGGCTCCTTCCACTAATAAATCTGGTCAAACAATATATGAATACGATGAACAAGATTTAACTCAAGAAGAAAAAGTTGCTGCTGTAGAAGCAATGGTAGAAGCTATGGCTAATAGTCAAAATGAGAGCCAAACAGCTAAAGTATATACATATCATAAGTAAAAAAAAGTCAGTGCCAAGCTGGCTTTTTCTTATGATTGTTGACAAATAAAGACTTTTGTGCTATAATATGTGTACTTTGAAGGTGAGCTGTGCCTAAAGTATACAAAATTAAAATTTATATAGGGTGGGGTTGAATATAATGAATAATGCGTATATTTTCGAGTATTTGGATGAAAATGATTTTAGAAAGAAAGAAAGATCAGTCAGAAAATACAATATGTTAGCATATAAAAAGTTAACATTTAATTATTATCCAGAATTACGTAAAGGTAATTTTTTAGGTAAAGAGGTAGCTAAAAACGAAAAAAACAAAACTACAAGTTATGAATTAAAGTTACCAACTGATGAATTGTTTGTAAAAGTACATGGTGAAATAACATTACACTATACAGTATATACAGAAAAAAACATCATACTTTTAACAAATATTACACCAGAAGGAATCCTTGATGAAGGACATAGAGCTGAATTATCAACGTATAAAGGTGTTATGATTTCTAAAACAAATCCAGAGAAAGATATGTTCAAAATTAATTTGATTAATATGTTAGGAAAATAGAGTAAAACTTATTCTATTTTTTTTATTATTTCTCTTGCAACAAGTAAAAATATATGTTATTATTAAATAGCAACGGACCCTTAGCTCAGTTGGTTAGAGCATCCGGCTCATAACCGGGCGGTCACAGGTTCGAGTCCTGTAGGGTCCACCATTTTATTTATATGCGGGTATGGCGGAATTGGCAGACGCGCTAGACTTAGGATCTAGTGCCGCAAGGCTTGCAGGTTCAACTCCTGTTACCCGCACCAATATGGAATTAAATCAATCAATTAGATTGATTTTTTTAATAAAAGAAAACCTTATTCATTTAAAAATAACATAAAATATTATATACTATTACTAGTGAAAAAAGAGGTAAAAATATGTTAGTAGAATACTTAAAAAAAATTGGATATAATGATGCGCAAATAAATAAAATAAAGTCCAGTTATATATATCAAGATATAAATGAAGAATCAGCCATATCAAGAATTGAAAGTGTTTGGTCCTACTTTGATATTCTAGGTCTATCCAAAGATGAAATTATATCAATAACAGCAGATGCACCAAATCTTCTAACTTTCACTCCTACCAAATTAGCTGAAAAAATTAATAATTTTATATTACTTGGTTTTAAAGAAACTGAGGCTTTAGCAATCTTAAAGAAAAATTCCAAAGTTTATACTTTAGGAATTGATAATATCAATGACATGTTCAATTATATAATAAAAAAAGGTTATACCGTGAATGAAGTTATTAAAATGATTATTGATACGCCGAGCTTATTAAGTGTTAAAAAAGAAAATATTGAAGAAAAGGACAAACTATTTAAAAAACTAGGTTATACAGATGAGGAAGTAATAAAAATTGTTAAAACATTTCCTACAATTTATACTTTAAGTGTAGATAGAATTGTTGGTCGCGTTAAATTTATGGAAAAATTAGGCTTTAAGCCAGAAAAGTTTCACCAAATGTCCGTCTTACTACCAACTATATTCGGTTATAAAGAAGAAAATATCACAGATAAGATTAATAGCATAATAAGTTATGGTTTCAAAAGATCAGAAGCAATTGCCATAATTTCAAACGCTCAAACATTATTTAGTTTAAGTAACGACAAGTTAAAAGAACGCTTCAATAACTTTTACGCTGCTGGAAATACCAAGGAAGAAACAATTGCTATGATAAAACGCTGTCCAACTGTAATTACATTAAGCCCAGAAAAGATAAATGGAATGCATAATTTATTTTTAAGTCACGGATATACAGAAGCTGAGATACATAAAATATGTAAAAAACTACCGATGATATATACATATAGTTATGATTCAATTAATCAAAAAATAGAAAGTATGATGCAATTAGGTTATAGTAAAAGCGAAGTTATTAAAATGACCATCAACAATCCACCTATCTTTAGTCTTAGAATGGATACAATCAAAGATAAAATTGATACACTAGAAAGTTTTGGACTAAAAGAAGACGAAGTTTTAAGAATGGTAAAATTATTTCCAGTTCTATTAGGACTTAGCACTCAAAATATGAAAACGAGAATGTCCGATATCAAAGGACTTGGCTATTCGCAGAGTGAAATAATTAGTATGGTAAAAGGATTACCAACAATCTTCGGTTACAATATTCAAACATTAAAAGAAAAAATGCAACTTATAGAAGATTTAAATATTTCAGGTTTAGTAATAAAAAGTCCAATCATTCTAATGCAAAGCACAGAATTAATTTATGCACGCTGTAAATTTTTTGAAGCAAGAAATATTAAAGTTACCTCAGATAATGTTTCCCAAGTGTTTACATCAGCAAAACGCTTTGAAAGTAAATATCATATAACAAAAAATGAATTATTTAAAACATATGATTATCAAAAATATAAGGAACAAAAATCATCTGGTGAAAAATAGAATTACATAGTTAATTCTTTTTTCTTTGAAAAAGTGTTATAATGAAAAAGTAGGAGAATATAAATGAAAAAGAAAACTGTAAAAAGAATTTTGATTTTACTATTTATAGCTATAGCATATGTGTATAGTACCTATCAAAATACCGACAAAACTGTAAATGATAATACTATAAAACAAAGAAAAACAGAAAGCACACTAAAAGAATCATCAAACAATCTAGACGTTTACTTTTTGGATGTAGGCCAAGCCGACTCAATATTACTTTCTAATAATGGACATTATATGCTAATTGATGCTGGTAACAATGAAGACGGCCCAAAATTAGTTAATTATTTTAAAAGTTTAGGTATAACTAAATTTGATTATGTAATAGCAACACATGCCCATGAAGATCATATTGGTGGAATGGATGATATAATTAAAAATTTTGATATTGGTACATTCTACATGCCAGATTTGATAACTACAACAAAAACATTTGAAGATGTTTTAGACGCTTTAAGTGAAAAACAAATTGCTTTTGAAACCCCAACAATAGATCAAGAATTTTCCTTTTCTGATACTAAAATTACAACACTATATGTAAATAATGAAGCTAAGAACTTAAATGATTCATCAATTGTTTTGAGGTTAAAGCATGGAACTAACACATTTTTATTTACAGGAGACGCTTCAACGAAAGTAGAAAAACAACTTCTTAATAAAAATATTGCTAGCGATGTCTTAAAAGTAGGACATCATGGCTCAAGATACTCAACATCAAAAGAATTCCTAAATAAAGTAAATCCCCAATACGCTATTATTTCTGTAGGTATAAATAATACCTATAAACATCCACATGATGAAACTTTAAAAAAACTAAATGATAAGAAAATAATTATATATAGAACAGATCAAGAAGGAACAATTGTTGCTGAATCAAATGGCAACATAATACAATTTAAAACTATAAAAACAGATACAAACGGGTAGGTGAAAAAATGAAATATGCCATAGACTACATAGAAGATAAAATAGTTACTTGTGAAAATATTGAAACAAAAGAAAAAATAACATTAACAAAAAGTGACATCAAAGGAAATATTCATGAAGGAGCAATTATAAAAAAAATAGGAAGCGCCTTTATGGTAGATAGCCAAGAAGAAGAAAAAAGAAGACAACTTCTTCAAGAAAAACTTAATTATTTAAAAGGTTTGAAAAAAGACCTATAATATGATAAGCTATACTTAGAATAAAAGGAGGACTTATGAAAAAGATAAAAGACCCAGTTAACATTTTATTACTTTTAGCAGTTTTTTTCTTATCAATCTTTATAATTGTCCCTCCAATACTTCGCCTTACTATACCAGATGTAAAGTTGCAAGAAGATAAAAAAAGTACCGAAGAAAAAGATGATATAACAATTTTATCCTGTTCTAAAACGGATCCAACCACATCACTTACCATAACAAGTAGAAGTAAGTATGTAAATGATACAATTGAACAAAATATTATCATATATGAACAAGTTGGTATAAAAGACAATGACTCAGCAGTTCAACCTTTACCAGAGGAGGCCACAAAAGAAATAACCTTATTATCTGAAATAGATGGTATAAGTATAAATAAAAATACTAACAAAACAATTATTTCTATATCTAAATATATAGTTGATAATAATAATGCCAATACCTATTTAACAAATCAGTTCAAAGAAAAGCCAGAACAAAGAAAGTATTACGAAGAGCAGGGATTCACTTGTAATGAAACTAAGAACTAGTTTTTTTTAGGTAAGACTTTATTGAAGAAGCAGGGTGATAAACATTTTTAGGATGAATATTCATTACTTTCTTTATATAGTCACTATTCTCAATATTAGTAACAAGAAACTTACATTTTTCATAGTATAGTTTCTTTTTTGTTTTATCTTGGACTTTTTTCAAAGCTTTTTCCAAAAGATCAGCATTAGCTTCATAATACTTATATTTATAACTAATTCCCTGATCATCCCTAATAGGTATAATTTCTTTCATATAAACAACATAGGAACTGTTTTTATGTTCAACACCAACGCCTTGAATAATTGCTAAGTCATTTAATTCATGATATTCAGGAATTTTTATAATAAAACCAAAAGTAATTATTAAAACAACAGCAATAAAAATTTTTTTCATTTATATTTTCCTCTCACAATATTTTTAGTTAGATAAGAATTTCTCTTCTTAATACTTTCATCATGTTTTATAAAAGAATCCTTAATTTCATTTTTTTCAAATGGTATAAAAGGAACCAAGTATGGAATGCCAAATATCTTTAATGTTAGTAATTTATATATAACATAAATAGTACCAATAATAACTCCATAAATACCTAAAAGTGTCCCTAATAACAATAAGATAATTTTATAAAGCCTTAGAGCATTGACTAATTCAATAGATGAAAAAACCAATCCAGCAATTGAAGAGATTGCTACAATAATAATCATAATAGGAGAAACTATTCCAGCACTAACTGCAGCATCTCCTAGTATTAATCCGCCTAAAATAGAAATAGAAGATCCAGATGTATTAGACATTCTTAAATCTGATTCTTTCAGTATTTCAAAGCAAATAATCATAAATAGTGCTTCTATATAAGCTGGAAAAGGTACATAGGTTCTACCAGCCTTAAGCATCAGCAATAAATCTATTGGTACAATATTGTAGTTTCTAGTAGTGACAGCAATATATATTGCTGGAGTAAAAACTGCTATTAAAAAAGCGACAAGACGAATTATTCTAATAAAAGTAGTATTAAATGACTTTTGATAATAATCATCTGTTGTATGAAAAAAATCAACAAAAAAGCTAGGTAAAATCAATGCATAAGAACTAGTATCAATAATAATGACAACTTTTCCTTCAAGTAAAGCCATAGTACTTTTATCAGGTCTCTCACTCATCATAATAGTTGGAAAAAAGCTTTTTTGGCCCTCTAACGTCGTCTTTAAATAACTAGAGTCAATTATACCATCTATATCAATTCTATTTAATATCTCTTCAATTCTTAGAACTATTTTTTTAGAAGCAATACCTTCAACATACAAAATTCCCACCTTAGTCTTAGTAAGTCTACCAATTTCCATATCAATTGCTTTTAAGTCACAGCTTTTAATTCTTTTTCTAATTAATCCCAAGTTAATATTATAATTTTCTGAAAAACTATCTTTAGGCCCAGAAGTAGAAAGTTCACTTTCTATTGTATTGATACCTCTATCAAGCTTTGCTTTAACTTCAACAGCATATATCCTTTTACTAATTATTATTAAAAATCCTTTATTAACATAATTAAATATATCTGTAAGATTAATCTTAATAATATTAGTAGTAGGTAAGTAGTTATTTAAATTTTTAAAATTACTTTTCTTTAGTACTAATAGTTTTTTCAATATAAAATTATCTATAGCACTAGTATCAGTAAGTACTTCATTAAAAAAAAGTGTAACTTTCAAGTTATTTATAGAAATTTCTTTAATTTTAAAATCGTTTGATGGTCCAACTTTTCTCTTAATATAATTAACAATCATCACAAAAATCACCATTATTATTATGTAATTATATTTAAAAACTATGTATCTTTTGCTATAATAAAAAAAGAGGTATGTTATGAATGTTAAAATAGAAAAATTAGATCATTTTGGTCGTGGTATAACTGAAATTTTTGGCAAAATTTGTTTTGTTGAAAATGCTCTTCCAGGTGAAATAGTTAATATTAAAGTAGTTAAAGAAACTAAAAAGTATTTTTTAGCCGAAGTAGTAGATTTTATTGAAAAGTCACCAAATAGAATTATTGAAAAATGTCCATACTATAGTATTTGTGGCGGATGTGATTTAGAACACTTATCTTTTAAAAAAGAAAATGAATTTAAAAGACGTAAAGTTCAAGAACTACTAGTTAAGTTTGCAAAAATAAATCCAACTAAAGTAAAAGAAACGGTATCATCTGATGAATACTATTATCGAAATAAAGTAACATTTCATGGTAAAGATAAAAAAATTGGCTATTATCAAAAAGGTTCAAAGAATCTCATCAAAATTGATAAATGTTATTTATTAAATCCAAAAATTAATAGTATTTTAAAAGAGTTAAATTCAAGAGAAAATAACAATATTGTAGAAGTAATCATTCGTACGAGTAATAATCAAGAAGAAATAATGTTAAAAATATCCGGTGAAGTATCAAATATCAATGAATTAAAAGAAAAAGTTGACATTTTAGTATATAATGATAAATATTTAACTAAAAAGAAAAGAATTATTACTAGTATTGGTAATAAAAATTATTATTTATCTATTGATTCATTTTTCCAGGTAAATGAAAAATTAACTGAAAAGTTATATGATAAAGTAAAAGCTGAAGTAGAAAAAGTAAAGCCAAAGAGATTATTAGATTTATACTCTGGTACTGGTAGTTTTGGTATTTATGTTTCAGAATTTGTTGATGGTCTTATAACTGGAGTTGACTATTCTAAATCAAATATAGAAGATGCAAACTTAAATAAAAAATTAAACAATATTACTAACATAGAATTTATAGAAAATAAAGTAGAAAATGTTATAAAGGACTTTAAAAATATCGATATGATAATAGTAGACCCACCAAGATCAGGATTAGATCAAAAGACAATAGAAAATATCAAAAGACTTTCTCCAAACAACATTATATATATATCATGTGACCCAGCAACACTAGCAAGAGATATCAATTTATTAAAAGAATATGAAGTAGTAGAAATCACTCCATTTAATATGTTTCCAAGAACGTATCATATAGAAACGGTTTGTATTTTAGAAAGAAGGTAAAGCATGGAATTAGAGGATTTGTATGATAGTAAGTTTAACAAATTAGATAAAACAATTAGAAGAAGAGTAGATGAAATACCAGAAAATTGTTATGTAATGATGTCTTATGCATTAATAAAAAATAACGATAAGTATTTATTAGAAAGAGCAACTGCTAGAAGTAATAATACATTAGCAATTCCAGGAGGTCACATACTGGCTGGAGAAGATGGAATAACCGGATTAAAAAGAGAATTAAAAGAAGAATTGAATTTAGAACATTTAAATATAAAACATTTAGATACAATAATATATCCATATAATAACTATATTTTTAATATTTATCTAATTGAAGATGAAATAGATATAAATAATATAGTATATGACTTTAGTGAGGTGGTTAATATTGATTGGTATACTAAGGAAGAAATTTTTAATAAAATTAAAGAAGGTAAAGTAAATAAAGGATATGCCTATATACTAGAAAAATACATTTAAAAAAGATTAAACTATTTCCAAAATGGGAATAGTTCAAAAAGAGGGCAATAGAAATGTAAATAGGAAATTAAGATTTTATAATTTAGATGCCATAATTGCAGTAGGTTACAGAGTTAATTTTAAGAAAGCAACAAAATTTAGAATTTGGGCTAGAAAAATATTAAAAGAGATAATATAAAAAGCCAAGGATTTTTTCCTTGACTTTATTGTTTATTTACAAGTATATTCTTCATCTTTAAAGAATTTAACAACCTCGTCATAATCATCACTCGCTAAATATGATGAAGTCATACCATCACCATTAACATTATATTCTAAAATAATTTTATTTCCATCAGAATACACACGTCCATCCAAACCATTTGCAATCTCACTATCTAATTGTTCTTTATAAGTTTTTAAAAATTTTTCCTTATATTTAACGTTATCACCTTTTAGTTCAGTTGTTGAAGTAGCAGTAAGAGAAACTGCTTTTTTATTTTTAAAGACAACTTTAAAATCACTATCAATTTTTATATCAGTACCATTTGTTGACTTATGACATTCTAATGTTTCACTCTTGTTAAGTAAGAAATAAGAAAGAATACCAATAACGATGCCTACAATAAGTAAAATGATAATTAAAACACCAACGTTTTTCTTGTTCTTCTTATTAGGCTCATTATTAACCGACACTGGTTGTACAAAATTACCATTGATTTGTTCATTTATTACAGAAGGATTAACAACATTTATCGTATTAACATCAGGCTGTACAACAGGTTGTATAGGTACATTTTGATTAGGATTAACTTGTCCATTTAAATTATTATTTTCTTGCTCCATATTAAACTCCTTTATTATATCTAAATTCTAACAAATACCTCGTCTAAAGTAAATACCAATGAGTAAATAATTGCATAATTTACAATAAGAATTGAAATATAAAACTTTTAAAACATTAATTTCTATGCTAGAATATATTTAAAAGGGAGTATTACATGAAAGACAGTATTAAAAAAGAGTATAAAAAATATCTAAACAAAAATCATTCATTTGATAAAGAAACTTTAATTTCCATCTTTTGTTTAGTAATTGTTATAACTGGAATGTTTGGTTGGTTATATGAATTTATCTTCTATTATTTTAATGGAGGTATGAAAGAATTTTATTGGCGGGGAGGCAACTTTCTCCCTTGGATTAATATTTATGCAACTGGTTCTATTATGATTTATCTACTTACCTATAAATATCGTAAGAAACCATGGAAAGTATTTTTAATAAGCTTTTTTTTAACGGGTATCTTAGAATATTTTTCAGGTCTTGGAATGTATATTATTGGTAATGGTAAAAGATGTTGGGATTATAATCAAGAAATATTAAACTTTGGTAACATCAATGGTTTTGTTTGTCTAAGAAGTGTCTTATTCTTTGGGTTATCATCATTATTACTAATGTATGTCATTATACCAGTTTGTTTTTATTTAGCTAAAAAAATTCCTAAAAAGAAATTTGTGACCATAAGTATAGTTCTATGTTTTATAATTTTATTTGATGAATTTTATAACCTAATATTCGCAAGAATCTTAAAAACACCAAGAGCCTATGATGTTTATAGTCGCTTAGGTTTTAATTATGTCCATTTTAAATAGAAAAAATGTGTATGCAACTATTGAAAATCACATCGTATTTGTAGAAACTTTCAAAACTACTATTATAAGGGAAACTTACGAAAAATTAGAACTTGCTATTTCAAAGGAGAGATTATCTATATTCCTTTATTGAAATATATTAACTAAGAAAAGATTTTGATTTAATTAAAATAAAGCATCATCAAGAAAAATAGAAAACGTTGCCATATTATCTGAAGATGAAATCCTAAAACTAACTGAAGATAATAAAACAACTAAGTATCATAACCTAATATTTAAAGAGATAATAGTAAAAATAAAATAAGGAGTGATTAATAATGATAGAAGAAAATAATCTAACCGTAGATGAATTCTTAAGTATTATTGAAACAGTTGGTTGGAAGCAGCCTTCTAAAAGACAATTAGAAATAGCCTTAAAAAACTGTCTAACTGTAAAATTTGTTAAAGATAAAAAAACAATTGCTATGGCTAGAGCAATAACAGATTCTGCTTATATGACTTTAATTGCTGATGTTATAGTGGTTCCAGAATATCAACATCAAGGAATAGGAAAACTCTTAATCAATAATTTATTGGAAAGAATAAAATCTTCTCTACAACCAGGTGAAGAGTCAATTGTTGAACTATTAGCTGCTCCAAACAAAACACCATTCTACGAAAAATTTGGTTTTAAAAATAAAAAGGAATTTGTAGAATCAGGTATGTATACCTGGCTAAAAAAGGAGAATTAAAATGACAATAAAAGATATAAAAACACCAGATGATATCTTACAATTTATGGAAGAAAACATAAGATATGGCTGGTTGGATCTAAACAAGGAAGAACACATCGGTAACTTAGAAAATGTTCGTAGACTATATTGTACCGCTAGTATTGAAGAAACACTAGAACATAAATTAGGAACATGTATAGAGCAAGTAAACTTAATGCATCTTCTCCTAGATAACTTAGGAATTCCTAATAAAATGTTTTGTACTAGAGTCTATGAAAAAGATAACTTTAATGATTTAGATGCTGAAGAGCATATGCACTGTTTTATTTTATATTATCAAGATACAAAAGATGGAAAAGTTCATCAAATAGAACATCCTAATGGAGAAAGAAAAGGTATTTATCATTTTGCAACAGAAAAAGAAGCCATAGAAAAGATAAATGCTATTTATGAAGAAATGGCCGGTGGAGTAGCAAGACCAGTAACTGAGTATTATACCGTAATTCCAAATCAGACTTTTAAAGAGTTTAACGTCTATATTAACAGTCTTGACAATTCTAAACAAAAATAGAATTGTTTTTCTATACATATAATGTATCAAGTGATACAATTAAATTGTATAATATTAACGTGAAAGGAAATATAAGTATGATAGAAATAAAAAACGTAAGTAAAACTTACAATGGTACTAAAAAAGCTCTAGATAATGTAAATCTAAAAATAAATTCTGGTGAAATATTTGCTTTTATAGGTCATAATGGTGCCGGTAAAACAACTATGATTAAATCAATAGTCGGCATTTTGGACTTTGAAGAAGGAGATATTCTAATTAATGGAAAATCAATAAAAGAAAAACCAATTGAATGTAAAATGGACATGGCCTATGTTCCTGATAATCCCGATTTATATGAAAATATGCGTGCTATCGATTTCATTAATTTTATTTGTGATATGTATGATGTAGGAGTAGAAGAGAGAAGAAAAAGCATCGAAAAATATGCTAAAATGTTTGATTTAGAAAATAAATTAACCAATGATATTTCCAGCTATTCTCATGGTATGAAACAAAAAGTTGCCCTTATCGCAGCCTTAGCTCATAATCCTAAAATTTTAATTATGGATGAACCATTTGTTGGACTAGATCCCCAAGCTGTATATGATATGAAAGAGTTGATGAAACAAATGGCCAAAGATGGAAAAACAGTATTTTTCTCAACTCATATTTTAGATGTTGCTGAGAAACTATGTGACCATGTCGCTATAATTAAATCTGGTAAAATAGTAAAAACCGGTAAAATGAAAGATATTAAAGGTGTTGAATCATTAGAACAAGTCTTCTTAGAACTAGGTGATAAAAAATGAAAAAACTATTTTCTCTTTTAAAAGCAGTCTTAAGTCAAGACATGAGTATGTTCAAATATAAAACAGGAAATAATGCTAGTAAAGTAAAGAAAACACTTTTTCCAATCTTTCTTTTCCTAATAGTTTCCTTATCTATAAGTTTTTATGCTTATATGATAGCAGAACCTTTACATAAAGTTAACCTAACATTTGTAATGTTATCAATGTTTTTAGCTTTAGTAACAATTCTAACCTTTATGTCAGGTATTTATAAATCCCAAGGTATCTTATTTGAAGCTAAAGATAATGACTTATTATTTTCCCTACCTATAAAAAGATCAAGTATTCTTTTCTTACGACTCTTTAAATTAGTTCTTTTTCAATATATCTATAACCTAATGTTCTTATTACCAGCCTTTATAGTTTACATAATATTTGAACATCCTGGTCTAAAATTTTATTTAATCTCTCTATTAATGACCTTTCTTCTTCCCATAATACCAACTGTCATTTCTAGTATTGTAGGTTACTTAGTAAAAATGATATCAAGTAAATTTAAAGCAAAAAAAGTAATTCAAACGATCCTCTCATTAATAGTATTCTTAATAATCTACAATCTAAGTCTAAATTTAAACACCTTTATAGAAGACATAGCAACCAAAGCAACTAGTATTAATGATATACTTACTAAAATATATTATCCAATAGGAGCATACATAGAATTAATAAATAAATTCAATATTTTAACTCTAATTAAGTTAATTTTAATAAATACAATTTCACTAATACTTTTTGTTTATATTGGTTCAAAATTTTATTTCAAAATTATCTTTAGGTCTAAAGAAATTAAAACAAGTTCCAAAAAGTTAAAGAAAAATGATTTGCAAGAAAAAAGGACTCCTTTAAAAGCTCTAACTATAAAGGAACTAAAAAGATACTTCTCATCTCCAGTATATATGTTTAACACCTGTTTCGGATTAATTTTAATACTAGTCATGTCAATATTTCTATTTATAAAAGGAGAAGCATCTTTTAAGGACCTATTAAAAGGTATGGACTTTGATATTAATACTACTATAAATTTATTATTCTATGGAATAGTTCTTTTTGTCGGTACATTAACATCAATTACCTCATCAAGCATCTCTTTAGAAGGAAAAACAATTAATATTACTAAAAGTTTGCCCATATCTGAAAAAATGATTTTAAAGTCTAAAATATTAATGGCTCTAATAATAGAATTACCATTTATATTGATTTCTGACTTACTATTTATAATTAAATTTACTCCAAGTATTACTTATATAATTATTCTTCTATTACTAAGTATAATAACTATCGTTTTAAGCGCTATAATCGGTTTACTAGTTAATTTAAAATATCCAAAGCTAAATGCTTCAAGTGATACAGAAGTAGTAAAGCAAAGTGCCAGTAGTATGATTTCTGTCTTTATAGGTATTACAATTGCAATTATAAGCTTACTTGGAATTAACTATTTTAGTGATAAATATAGTCTGATGTCACTAATGTCTATTAATGTTCTAATTTTATTAATAACAACTGTAATACTATACCAAATTCTTATAAATTTTGGTCCTAAAGAATATAAAAAGTTAAATGCCTAAACTTGAATAAAATTTTAAATACTTATATAATATAGAAGTAAGAAAAAATAATATGAGTGTAGAAGAAAAATTTAAAGAATGCAGAGGTGGTTATATGTATACGATAAAAGATTATATAAGTTTTTATAAAGATAATTCTCTAGAAGAAGTTCATTGGAATGAAATGGACAATTTGTTATGTGCTATCTTAGTCTACATCACAGTAGATTCATACAATAAAGAGTTAACTCTCAATGAATTTTTCACATACATACAGCCATTTAAAGCTAAATTATCTGGAGTAATGGCACCAATTGCTTATGAATTATTAGATATTATAAAGTCATCAAAGAGATATAATACTTTAAAAATTTCTAATTTTCAAAGTATTAAAAAAGATGATACTCAATTTGGAGCAGCTGTATTTAAAATAAATGATATAAAAATTATAAGTTACAAAGGAACCGATGGTTCATTAATAGGTTGGATTGAGAACTTTCGTCTAGGTTATCAATATCCAACTTATACACAAATTTTAGCTCAAGAGTATTTAGTTAAAAATGTAGCCTCAAATGATAAAGAAGTATATGTAGTAGGTCATTCTAAAGGTGGTAATCTAGCAATGGCTAGCGTAATGACAGCTAGCACTGAAGTATATGACAAAATAAAAACAATTTATAATTTTGATGGCCCAGGTTTTAGAAAAGAAGAATATCAAAGTAATAAATATCACCGCTTAAAAGAAAAATTAATTAATATCTTACCAACTGGCTCAGTTGTAGGAACAATTTTAAATAATAGAGATTATTTAGTTGTAAAAAGTACAGAGAAAGCTTTTAATGAGCATTATCCAACCTCTTGGTGCATGTTTGGAGAGCATTTCATTAAAGGAGAATTATCAAATATTAGCAAACAATTACATGAGTCAACAACAATAGGCTTTTCTAAATTAAATCAAGAAAAAGTAGAAGAGACATTTGAAAGTATTTTTAAAAGCCTTCCTAAAGATTATTCTGATAACTTTAAGTTTAGTTTGTCAGACCTAAAAAGCTTTTACGAAAATATGCGTAATGTCGATCCAGACGTTAAAAACTATTTATACACAATTATTGATACCATGATAAAAGCAACTTATGAAAAAGAAAATGATAAGTAAAAGATAATATTGTTAAAGAGAAAGGAAAATTTATATGACAAAAAAGAAAAAAATTATACTAGGAATAGCAGCTTTAGCTATAATTGCGCTATCAGCAATTACATATGGCGTTGTAAATGATCTAAATCAAGAAGAAAAATTAAAAAAAGAAATAGACTACCTTGATGAAATTACAAGCAATGAAAAGTACGATAAAAAAGAAATTAATAAAATACTAAATAGAGTAGTTACTAAAGGAGAATATAGGAAAGTAGAAACAGCTTATAAAAACTATATGACAGATTGTTTTGATATAATTTGTGAAATGAAAGCAGTTATGGAAGATGAAAGACTAGTTAAAGTTTTAAGTGCTGAGAATTATCAAAAAGATGGACCAGACTTTGTTGAAACCAAAAACTTTCTCGCTAAAGCCAAAACTGTTTTATCTGAAGATTTAAATAAATTACAAGAATATTTTACAGAAGAAAAGGCCATGTCCTACCTAGATAAAAATATTGATGATTATTATAAAGACTATTATAAAAAAGAGGTAATTGGAGAAGTAGATAATATAAATGATGATAAAACTATTGAAAATTCTATTAACGATTTAGTCTCTTTAATAACTGATGAAGAAGCTATAATTAATTTTCTAATTAATAATAAAGGAAATTGGGAAATTGATAATAATGAAATAGTTTTTTATACAAATTCTTTAACTGATCAGTACAACAATTTATTATCAAAAATAACAAACGAAGAGTAAATCAATTTTGATTTGCTCTTTTATTTACAGTGTTTCAATAACGCTAAATATTACACTATTTAAACAAATTGGTATTTTCTTTGCAATACCGCTTATTTTAGCAATTATTCATTCAATATTTGGTATAAAATTTGCTAACTACTTATCAGAATCAATGGGTACCAAAGGACTACTCACATCAAATATTATGACTGCTATATTCCTAGTTACTATCTATGGAGGTTACTTTATTATAACTTATTTATGTAGCAAAAATATCATTTCTAAAAAGGCCAATTAAAAGTATTAATTAGTCTTTTTCTATGCTATAATTGATATCAAGAAAAGAGGTAGATAAAATGCAAGAATTAGATATAGAAAATTCTCTTCGTAAAAAGACTTATGATTGGTTTAAATCATTTAAAAATCCTACCTATGGAATAAATGTTACTATGGACGTAACTAAACTAGTTAATTATTCTAAAATAACCAATACATCTTTCTTTATTAACATGTTATATATTGTTGTTAATGGACTAAATTCAGTTCCAGAAATGCGTATGAGGTTTGTTAATAATAAGCCGGTTATTTTTGATGATATTAATCCAGCTATTACAGTTATGACGACCAATGACGTTTTTGAGAATGTTCGGTTTGAAAACAAGAAAAATTACAAAGACTTCTATCTTCTAGCAAAAAAACATATAGACGAAGCAAAGCAAGAAACAAAATTAACAGAAAGCAGTTATAATCTTGCCAATGCTTGGAATGAATATTATATAACTTGTATTCCTTGGCTAAACTTTTCAGGAGTAAATCAACCAATGACAGAAGAACTACATTCTCAAACAGTTCCAAGAATATGTTGGGGAAGATATACAAATAATAATAGCAAATATGAATTAACCCTAAATATTACTGTAAGTCATATATTTGTAGATGGTCTTCATATTTCTCAAGCTTTTAATAAAATTCAAGAACTACTAAATGAAATAGAAGAAATTTTAAAATAGTATACAAAAAAGTATACTTTTTTCTTTAAAAAACTATTGGCACAAATACCTCCCTCCCTATAATGTTTTTAGGTGATGAATATGAAAAAAATATGTGAAAACTGTACCAGATCAAAACATAGAACACTAGAAGAAAAGAAAGCCCTAATAGAGTATGATGATACCTTAACTATAAATGATTTAAATAAATTTGTTGAAAAAGCCGGCTTTAAAAGTTTAGGTATCTATGATGAAAAGAAGAAAAATAAAACCGAAAGCAAAAGAATTAGTCACTTTTACTTTTTTAGTAATTTTTGTTTTATATATTTCCATGGGTCATATGTTGAAATTTCCAGTTCCAAATATTTTAAATATAAATAAGTCTCCTAACATGGATACCCTTGTTTCCATTGGTGCTTTATCAAGTCTAACCTACAGCTTAGTACCAAGAAGAAAAAACTTACCAGCATCAGAAAACTTAATAAGATTATTAACCAGAAGATTTAATAAGCATTAATAAAGTCGTTGATATTTATAACATCTTATCAATTGAATCAAAATTATGCTTAGGAGCTCACGCTATAGATAAGGTAGACGGAAATGTGACTCTAAAAGCGTCTTATATCTAATCATTGGTAGCAAAGAAACAACAGATGAGGAATTAGAAAAAGTAACTAATAACTTAATATCACTAACAACAAAATTTGCATCTTCGGCTACAATTGTAAAATAAAAAGGACATCAAGTCCTTTTTATTTTAAGTGCTTTCTATTTAATATAATACATGATATAATTAACACAAGATATGTAGTTAATAATTGCTGGTGATAATATGAAAAAATTTTATTATAACAAAGAAAGACAAGTTGGCTGTCAAACTGACAACAATTTTCACGAAGTCAAAATAAACGATATTACTTGCAAAAAATATACATAAGAAGAAATGGAAGACCAGAAAAGGTTAAGTATGATGGCAAATTCATAAATGATATAACGCCATGTCTTCAAGAAAAAGGACTATATTATATACGTGTAGACGTTGAATACAAAAATGTAAAATCAAAATAGAATTTTTTGTAGAACAAACAAAAAAGGACAATTTATAATTAAATAAACATATAGGAGGAGTTATGAAACTTAAAGACTTAAATAAAGAATATGACAAATTACAACTAAAGTATGGGTCAAAAGATTTAGATTCTATTTATAATGGTGGCTGTGAAAACAATCCAGACATTTGCTTTGTTTTTATGAATCCAACAGGTAAAAACATTGCCTCTTCTAAATCATGGCATGGACTAAAGTCACCCTGGATTGGTACTAAAAATATTTGGGACTTATTTGAAGCCGTTAATTTAATTGATGAAGAGTTATATAAAACTATCAAGAAAATGCCAGCATCATCATGGACGGAAGAATTTGCTGAAGAAGTATACAATAATGTTAAAAAACACGAAGTTTTTATTACAAATCTTGGTAAATGTACTCAAATAGATGCTAGACCATTACCAGATAAAGTCTATAAAGAATACCTAGATTTATTACTAAAAGAAATAGAAATAATAAATCCAAAAGTAATAATATTGTTTGGCAACCAAGTAAGTAGTATTGTCCTAAATCAAAAAATATCAGTATCAACATCTAGAAAAGAAATGTATCCGTTAAAGATAAATGATAAAATCTACAAAACTTATTCAGTATATTATCCAATCGGTAATGGTCGTTTCAATATTGGTAAATCTATAGAAGATATAAAATGGATTATAGAAAATGAAGTAAAAGAAAAAGTAAACATCTAGGAGGAAATATGAAAATAGCAATAGATGGCCTTTCTGCAACAGGAAAAACAGCCTGTTCAAAGTTACTAGCTAAAAAACTAAATTACAAAGTTTTTAATACCGGTAATTTATATCGTATGGTAGGTCTCCAATTAATAAATAATAATGTTGATCCAAAAGATATTAAGTCAATAGAAAGAGTATTAAAAACAACTAAGTTATCTATAAAAAACAATAGATATTATGTGAATAATCTTGATGTAACCGAAGTCCTTGAACAAGACCTAGTAGCTTTAACAGTAACAAAGTATTCCGCCATTGAAGTAGTAAAAGAATTTATTCGGAAATATCAAAAGGCTTTTATAAAAGAAAATGAAAATATTATTATGGAAGGCCGAGACATTGCTGAAAGAATAATGCCAGATGCTGATTTCAAATTCTATTTCTATGCCGATATAAATACACGCGCTAAAATTCTATCTAAAAAAAGACCAGACATCTCTTTAAAAGAAGTAAAAAAAGAACTACTTAGTCGCGATGAATATGATATTAAAACAAGTAACTTTGTTAAGCCAAAAGACGCTACTGTTATTAATATATGTAATAAAGATGAAAATGAAATACTACAAATAATGCTAAATTATCTTAAAATGTAAAGTAAACTTACCAAAATTCCAAGTAAAGTTGGTAGAATGCAACCAAGTAAATACATATAATTATCTTAATAAAAAGAAAGGAAACAATATATGATAAAGTTAAAAAATGTTTCAAAATTTTATTATAGTAAAGGAGTTATTGCCTCTGGATTTTCTAAAGTAAATGTAGAGTTTAACATAGGAGAATTTGTTGCGATTACTGGAGAGTCCGGTTCAGGTAAATCAACTTTATTAAATGTAATATCAGGGCTTGACACTTATGAAGAAGGCGAAATGTATGTTGATGGTAAAGAAACAAGTCATTACATGGAAAAAGACTGGGAAGATTATCGTCGTAAATACATTGGTAATATCTATCAAAACTTTAATCTAATTAATAGTTATACTGTATATCAAAATATTGAATTAGTCTTAATTTTAAATGGATTAACTAAAAAAGAAGCAAGGCCAAAGGTATTAGAACTAATTAAAAAAGTAAATCTTGAAAAATTTACTAAAACAAAAGTATCAAAATTATCAGGTGGACAAAAACAACGCGTTGCGATAGCAAGAGCTCTAGCCAAAGATGTTCCAGTAATCATAGCTGATGAACCAACTGGTAACTTAGACAAAAGATCAGCAGAGTCAATCATCAGACTTTTAAAAGAACTATCTAAAGATAAACTCGTTATAATTGTTACTCATAACTATGAACAAATAAGTGAGTACGCCACTAGAAAAATAACTATGCATGATGGTAAGATTTTAGAAGACAAGAAAATAAAAGAAGTAAAAGAAGGTCCAAGTATTGAAAATAACTATCAAAATATCACTTTCTTTAACAAAATAAGATTAGGTATCAGAAATACCTTCAACGTTTTACCAAAATTTATTTTATTACTAATTGTCTATCTATTTATTGTCGTTTCACTAATGGCAGAATACTCATCATTCAAGAAAAGTGAATATGAAAACTCCAAAGCAGGTTATAACTATATCTTTCAAGATTTAAGTGAAGAAAGAATCATTATAAATAAGAAAGATAAAAGCCCATTTACTGATGAGGAACTAAATAAAATTTCAAAAATGAGTAATATTTCAAACATAATGAGAAATGATGCTGTTACAGATAGATATTTTACCCTAAATTCTGAAGATCAATCATATGTTATATCCGGTACACCAAAAGGTATAAAACAACTAAAAGGGAAACTTGATTATGGAAGGCTTCCAGAAAATGATAATGAAATTGTTGTAGAAGGTCCAAAAGATGACTACTATTTATCACGTGTTAAAGAAGCCGTAATGAATAAAACCTATAGTATTGAAAATGAATATTCATCAGGTGAAAATAACATAGCTGAAAAATTAAAAATAGTTGGTATCAAATACGCAAAAACAACTGATGACTATAAATATTACTTATATTTCAGTGATCAATTACTTAATGAACTACAATTCCAAGCAAATCAAAGCTACAGTACTAGCATAGTAAAATTTCTAGAAAAAAATCATCAATCAAATTCCTGGAATACAAGTTACAAAATAGTTCCAAATGCCTGGGTTTCAAGAGGAAAAGCCTATATATCAGAAGATAATAAATATTCGTGTCCTAAAGAAAATTGCATTAATCAACCATTAACTATAAATGTAAGCAATTTATATTATCAAGAATCATTAAATTTATCAGTAGAAAAATATTACAATATAAAAAATATTAGTAGGATTTTAAGCCTGCCAAATTATAAAAAAGAAGATTTTGAAAATTATAACGGTATTATTTTCATTAGTAAAGATGATTACAATAACTTATATAATAAAGCAACTTACCAAGTTAGTGTTTATGTAAAAGATGCCAGAATAATAGATGAAACACTTGACGCTCTAAATAAAGATTATAATACTCTAGCAATCAAAGACGTTTTAGTTCAGCAAGAAACTGTTGTTATAGTAAGAATATTAAAAATAATAGTAACAATAATCCTAGTAGTAACATTATTCTTTATAACATACTTTGTCATCAAACTAATATTAAAATCTAGAAATATCTACTATACAACAATTAGAATGTTAGGTTCATCTAAAAAAGTAGCTAGACAACTATTAGTAATAGAATTATTTATAATATCAAATCTTGCATATTTCTCATTTATGGGATGCTTATATCTAAATAAAATAAATATAATTTCATATAATCTTTTCAATACAATAAACGACTTTCTAATATTTAAAGATTACTTATTACTATACATAATACTAATTGTTTTATCATTTTTAACAAGTGAAAAGTATGCTGCTAAAATATTTAAAAATAGTGTTATGAATTCATACAGGGAAGAGGTGTAATAATGATTAAAATAGAAAAAGTAAATAAATACTTTAATCGCCATCGAAAAAATCAAATACATGTAATTGATAATACATCTCTAACTCTAGAAGATACTGGCCTAACAGCTTTACTTGGCCCATCAGGCTCTGGAAAAACTACTCTTTTAAATGTCATTGGTGGACTTGATAAAGTAGGTAAAGGAAAAATTTACATAAATAATCAAAAAATAACTAGTAAATTTAGTTATAAAGTAGATAAAATAAGAAACCTAAATATTGGTTATATTTTTCAAGACTATAAATTAGTCGAAAACTTATCAGTTTATGATAACGTTGCTTTAAGTTTAAAAATAATAGGTATTAAAGACAAAAAAGAAATAGATAAAAGAGTAACTTATGTCTTAGAAAAAGTAGGAATGTATCGTTATCGTAAAAGACCAGCTAATATGTTATCCGGTGGTGAAAGACAAAGAGTAGGTATTGCAAGAGCCATTGTAAAAAATCCTAATATCATCATAGCAGACGAACCAACCGGAAACCTTGATAGTAAAAATTCCGTTGAAATTATGAATATTATTAAAGCTATTTCTAAAGATAGATTAGTAATATTAGTAACTCACGAAACAAATTTAGCTAACTTTTATGCTGATAGAATAATAGAAATATCTGATGGTAAAGTCGTTAAAGACTATCAAAATACTCATACCAATGAATTAGACTACGCCATTGATAATCGTTTTTATTTAAAAGACTTTAAAAAATGTGATACATATAATGATGAAAATAACGATATAGAAATATATCATGATGCCAATGAAAAATTAAAGGTAGAAATTGTCATTAAAAATAATAATATCTACATAAAAAGTAAAAATAACAATTCCATAGAAGTAGTAGACGATGATTCAAGCATAGAGTTCATTAATGATAAATATCATAAAATGGATAAAAAAGATCTTGAAAAATACGAATTTGATTTTGATAACATAGTCGATAAAAATAAAAGATTACGTTATTCATCAATATTTAATCCTATAACATTTATTACCAATGGGTTCATTAAGGTATTTAATTATTCTTTAATAAAAAAGATATTATTAATTGGCTTCTTCTTATCCGGAATATTTATTATGATATCAACAAGTACATTAGGCGTTGCAAAAAGAGTAGAGGAAAAAGAATTTGTTTCTACCAATAAAAATTATTTAACAATAGAAACAAATAAACCAAGCATTGAAGAATATCAAAAGTATGAAAATATTACCGGAGTAAAATACATCTTACCGGATAGTTCAAAAGTATCATTTATCATGCCAATAAATGACTTTTATCAAACATCAGATAAAACTCTAGAATTAACTGGCTCACTTTCATCAATTGATATGATTAGTAAAAAAGATTTAATTTATGGTAGAATGCCAGAAAATGAAAATGAAATCGTCGTTGATAAATTTACTATTGAAAAAATGTATAATTCATCATCCGGATCAAGCCAAATGTTAGGACTTAAAAAAGCAAAAGACGTCTTAAATAGAACCGTATATATTCAGTCCCTTAAACCATATACAATAGTTGGTATATCAGATTTAACTAGTCCATCTATTTATACTTATAATAGCAATATGATTAATATTTTATATAACAATAAAGAAAAATCAGATGATTTTACATATAATGTTAATGCTATAAGAACTGAAGGTATACAAGACTATAATATATATTTAGATAAAATTACTTTAGTTAAAGGACGTCTTCCAGAAAATGACTATGAAACAATAGTAAATATTTCTAACGAAGAAACTTTAAAATTAAATAAAGAGTCCGACGTAAAAATAGCTGGTAGAAAATTAATGGTCGTTGGTTACTATACTTCTCCAGATGACATTAATATATATTTTGTAAATAATAACACGATTAAAACAAAACTCATCACAACCGCTAAAAAAATAACTGTATATCCAGAAAACAAAGAACAAGTATTAAATGAATTTAGAAATAATTTTGAAATAAATATCTATGATAATTATCAAAAAGATAAGAAAGAATATCTTGCCGGAAAATCAAAAGGGAAAACAGTTTTATATGCTAGTGCAGGTATAATATTATGTATCTCACTAATAGAAATTTTCTTAATGAGTAGATCATCATTCTTATCAAGAGTAAAAGAAGTAGGAATTTATAGAGCAATTGGCGTAAAGAAAAAAGATATTTACATAATGTTTTCAGGAGAAATCATCGCAATAACAACACTAACAAGTTTAATTGGTATTTCCCTATGCGCCTACATTATGAAAGTATTGATATCTATACCAGGAATGCAGACAATTATAATGATTAATTTAAAAACATATCTTGAAGCTGTAATTATCTGCTATGGATTTAACTTATTAGTAGGATTAATACCAGTGTATGCAGTATTAAGAAAAAGACCTGCTGCAATCCTTGCAAGAACAGATTTAGATTAAGAAGAGTGATAATATGGCAGAACTAAGAGACTTATATGACATTAATAGTAATAAAACAGATAAAACATATCACAAAGTAGAAAAAGTCCCAGAAGGATATTATCCAATGGTTGTGATGGAAAAGATTGCTATAAAATGTATTTTGTAAATAAAGATCTTGATTTAAATGATATAAAAATTCAAGAGGAAGAATTAACAGAAGTTAAATGGTTCTCTATGGATGAATTAAAACACATGGTAGAAACAAAAGAATTAAATGAAGATCAAATATCTTGTTTCATTAAAGTTTGTAATTATTTAGAAAAAAATAAGTAAAATTATTTACTCTTTGTTATAATAAAAATGGGGGAGGCTTAAACATAGAAAAAGCAAAAGTATATTTTACAAAGAATTTAACTAGTGAAAGTTTAATAAAATTATATAAAAAAGCTAATTGTATAGAATATATACTTCACTTAAAAGTAACAGAAGACATGATAAAATCACCAGATATAGCAAAACCCAGAAACTTCATCAACTATCGCTGTAGTACTAGGAATAATATCATTATTGATAATTGTAACTGTCTATTTTAAAATAAAAAAAGAAGGACATGAATAATTCATGTCCTTCTTTTTAGTTAATATAAATTATCAGGTAAAAGTTTATCCAAATAATTAATAATATCATTTTTGGTATACTTATTTGGTTCACGAATATACATGGAGCAAACACTTATAACAGCACTAACATAAAACATTGTAATAACTTCTATTGGTATCTCGCTTTTATAGTTTTGTTCTTGCTCAATATGGTTTCTAACATCCTTAAGTAAAGTATCACGAATCATGTCGTTAGCAACACTATTATTATTATTTTTTACAACAGAAGAATATACTGAAATGTTTTCACTAATATGTTCAAATAATAATTCAATCATTTTAATGTAATACTCTTTAGAACTGGAAATATTTGTATTATCTTGTAATTTAGTAATTAAATTTTGTTCCATATCTTTCATTAACGCATATAAAAGTTCATACTTATCATTAAAATGATCATAAAAAGTAGATCTATTAGTTAAAGCTACACGACATATATCAGCAACTTTAATATCTTCAAAAGGCTTGTCCTTCATCATTAATAATAAACCATCATATAAACTCTTTTTTGTTTTAATTACTCGTAAATCTTCCTTTTTATCCATTTTTCCATCACCTAATTAACATTATATACCTAAAACTTCTTTTGTAAAGATAAACAACGCAAAGTTGTTTAAATGTACTACTTTTAGTATACAAATGTTGGTTATCATACGAAAAACTAAATACTTTAATGGACTTTTTTATAATAATGCATAAAATTAATTATGCAAAGAGGGAGGAATAACAATGAAAAGAATAGCGGATAAAATAACAAATAATGGTATTTTAATCCTTATAGTAAGTTTTATTCTTTTGATAGTTTCCGTATTCGGTTATATAAACACCAGAGTAAATTATGATATTTTAGTATATTTACCAGATAGTATTGAGACTATTAAAGGCGAAAACATACTAACAGATGACTTCGGTCTAGGTTCATATGCCTTTGTTATGGTCGATAATAAGTCATCAAAATATATCCTTAACTTAGAGGATAAAATAAAAGGCATAAAAAATGTCAATGCAGTATACAGTGTAGCAGACGTAATTGATACAACAATTCCATATGAGATGCTACCAGATGAGGTAAAAGATAAACTATATTCTGATAACGAAACAATAATCTTTGTTACCTTTGATGGCTCAACATCTGAAGATTCAACCATAACAGCCGTAAGGGAATTACGTGAAACAGTAAGTGACGCAACAAGAGTTAGTAGTATGACCGCAATGGTAATTGATACAATGGACTTATCAAACCAAGAAATCGTAGCTTATGTAGCTATAGCCGTATTATTCTGTTTAATAATTCTATTACTAACAACAGATTCATACATCATACCATTCTTACTTTTAGGTAACATTGGTATAGCTATAATCTACAACATGGGAAGTAACTACTTCCTAGGAGATATAAGTTATATTACAAAATCAATTTCTGCAGTATTACAACTTGGTGTAACAACAGACTTTTCAATCTTCTTATATCACAAGTATGAAGATTCTAAAAAGAAAATCAAAGATAAGAAAAAAGCTATGTCAGATGCCATAGTACAAACATTTAAATCAATATTAGGTTCATCATTAACTACATTTGCAGGTTTCTTAGCTTTATGTACAATGGACTTATTATTAGGAAAAGATATTGGACTTGTTATGGCAAAAGGTGTTCTATTTGGACTATTAACTGTTGTCACAATATTCCCAGCATTCTTACTTATTTTTGATAAGCAAATTGATAAAACAAAACACAAAATATTATTACCAGAATTTAAAAAATTACCAAAATTTATTACATCAAAGTCTAAAGCAATTCTAATTATATTCATCATCTTAATGATACCTGCATATTATGGAAACAGTCATTATGATGTATATTACAAACTAGATGACTCCCTACCAAAAGATTTAGCATTTAACGTAGCTAATTCAAATTTAGCTAAAAAGTTTAATATTACATCTCCAGAAATAATTATTCTAGATAAGGATGTCTCAAGTAGTGAAGTAGACGAGTTAACCGATGAATTAAAGAATGTAAAAGGAATAGACTTAGTACTAGCACCAAGTGAAATAATCAATAATGGATTAGAAACAATATTACCAGATGAATTACAAGATTTATTTAATAATGATAAATATCAATTGATTTTAACTAATTCAACATACGAAATAGCATCAGATAAATTAAATGATCAAATAACTACAATAAATAAAATAGTTCATAAATATGATAAGAAAGCTATCGTAGCTGGTGAAGGTGCCCTAATGAAAGACCTTATAAACATAGCTGATCATGATTTCAAAATGGTTAATTATACATCATTAGCTGTAATATTTGTAATTATGGTATTAGTATTAAAATCATTAAGTTTGCCAATAATTTTAAGTTTAGTAATTGAGTTTGCTATTTTTATAAATATGGCAATTGCATACTATACCGGCACATCTCTACCATTTATAGCGTCAATTGTCGTTGGTACAATTCAGTTAGGAGCAACAATTGATTATGCCATTCTTATGTCAACAACATATATTGAAAAAAGACAAAAGAGTGCCAATAAGAAAAAATGTATGGAAGAAACATTACAATTTACAATTCCATCAATTATAACTTCAGCTTTATGCTTCTTTGCTGCAACAGCAAGTGTAGGTTTTTATACAAAAATCGATATGATTGGTTCAATTTGCAACTTATTAGCACGTGGTTCAATAATAAGTATGGTATCAGTAATATTTATCTTACCAACATTATTAATGATGTTTGATAAGATAGTTTTAAGAAATAAAAATGTCAAGAAAGAGGGAGTTTAGAATGAAAAATTTAAATAAAGTTATATCAGGTGTATTAATATCAAGCCTATTATTTACACCAGTATCAACATTAGCTTTAACTAAAGAAGAAACAGTTTACGCAAACCTTAATTACAATGGTACAGTAGAAAAGACAATTGTTAATAATCATATATCTGATTTAGATAAAGGTAAAGTAAACGATGATACTGAATTAAAAAAATTACTAAATATCAATGGTAAAGAGACTTATACTGAAGATAATAATATTATTACTTGGAATGCCAAAGGAAAAGATATTTATTATCAAGGTACAACTGATCAAGAATTACCAATTACAGTAGATGCTAAATACTACCTAGATGGTAAAGAAATGACAGCAAAAAAATTAGTAGGCAAAAAAGGAAAAGTTACTATTAAATTAAGTTTAAAAAATAATGCTTATGATACAAGAACAGGTTTATATACACCATTTGTAGTAACAGTTGGAACAGCTTTAAGTAATAAAACTAATTCAAATATTACTATTACTAATGGTAAAGTAACTAGTACTGGTAATAAAAGTATGGTAGTAGCAATAGCTGCTCCTGGATTATATAAAAGCTTAGGTGTTAATGAATTAAAAGGTCTAGATAATATAGAAATATCATTTGATACTACAAACTTCACATTAAATAATATATATTTAATTTCCTCTCCAAAACTATTATCAGAAAGTGATATGAATATATTCAACAAAATGGACACTTTAAATACTTCTCTAAATACTTTACAAGTTAATATGGATAAAGCTGTAGCCGGAGCTAATGAATTAAAAGCTGGTACTGCTCAAATTTCTTCCGGAGCTAACACTTTAAGTGCTAATCTAGAAAAAGCTCAAGCTGGTATTGATAAACTAGAAGCAGGATCAGTTAGTTTAACTTCAGGTATTAAAGAAATTATTGTTAAATTAACTGCAGCTAAACAACAATTAATGGCTGCCCAAAGTAATGCCGAAACAGTTGAACAAATGAAACAATTACAAGAATTACAAGCTGCCAATAACAAAATGATAGCTAAAATAAAAAAAGAATTTAATAATGATGAAGAAAAAATAAATAATGCTAAACAAGCAGCTGTTGAATGTAATATGACAACAGAAGAAAATGAATTCAAATTAGGTTTATGTATGTTAAGTAAAGGTGTAACAATAGAACAAACCAAAAACTTACCATATTTAATCTTACTAGAAAATAACAACACTGCAATTTCAACATTAACAGAAAAAATTAATAGTACAGTAGCAACAGTTGATTCTATGTTAAATCAATTAGAAGAAGCTTTATATGAAGCAGAAACAGGTTCAGAACAAATAAATGGAGGTTTAACAGAATTAAAATCAGGTGTAGCTCAATTAACTGCTGGAGCTAAACAATTATCAGACGGTACAGTTGAAGTATTTAATGGTACTGAAAGTTTAGCCTCTGGACTTGACCAATTAAATAAAGAAGGAATAAATAAATTAACAGCATATGGACAAACAGCAAGTAATTATTCTAATAAATTAAAAACTTTAGTAAGATTATCAAAAAATTATAATGGATATGGTTCTAACAATGCAACTAATTCAACATTCATTTATAAAATAAAATCAGCTACTAAGTAAAAAAATAATTAAAGTAAACATATTCAAATGTTTGCTTTTTATTTTGTAAATCTGTTATTATATATAAAAAGCAACTTGAAGTTTACAAATTTCCAAGCGAAGTTGGTAGAATGCAACCAATAATTATCGTATTATTAATAGCGAAAGAGGTGAAAAAATATGAAATTTGGTGATAAACTCATCAAACTAAGAAAAAAACATGGCTTATCACAAGAAGACCTAGCTAACAAATTAAATGTATCCAGACAATCTGTATCAAAATGGGAAAGTAACAACACTTATCCAGAAACAGATAAAATTGTTCAAATATGTAATATTTTTAATTGTAGTATGGATGACTTAATAAATGATAATGTTACTGAAATAGAAGAAGTAGAACGTAAAGAAAAGAATAATTTAAATATTGCTCTAGATTCATTACTAGATTTTCTTACTAAAACAATTAATATGTTTTTTCGTATGAAGGCATCAAACATTATAAAATGTTTTTTTGAACAGCTTTTTCTAATTGCTGTTTTAGCAATAGTCGGTTTTATACTCTCTAGTATGATTCCATCGATGATTTGTAAAATAGTAGATTTTATTTTAAATGGAAGTTATTATACAGTCTATAATATTTTAAAAGGAATATGTCAGATAATTTGGTTTATTTTATCTCTAATAATAATTATTCATATCTTTAAAATACGTTACTTAAATTACTATGATGAAGTACTAATAGAAGAAAATCGTAAAACAGAGAACAAAAAAGAAGAAAAAGGTAAAGATTTTAAAGAAAAAAAGGAGCCAAAAATAGTATCAGAAAAGGACACAAAAATAATCTTGAGAGATCCAACTAAAGAACCATATGCTTTTCTTACAATCTTATCAAAAATAGTAATATTTATTTTTAAATTATTTATAGCTCTTGTTGGTCTATTTTTAATATTTACTTTAATATTAGCTCTAATAGGTTTAGTTGTTAGTATATCTTTAGCCTGTTATTCTACAATATTTGCTGGAGCAACAATCAGTATATTTGGTATTACAGTTGCCATTGTAGTTTTACTTATTATAATGATTTATTACATCATAAACAAAAAGATAAAGCCAGAAATACCAGCTTTAATAATTCTTGGATCAATAATAGTAACAGGCATCGGTTTTGGAATATTTATACTTGGCTTTAAAAACATAAATGTAGTAAATTATACCGATAAAGACATTAAACAAAATGAAATCAAGTTAACATATAAAGATAACATGTTAATAACTAATTATTATCCACATAACTTTGAAATTGTAGTAGATAATACTATGAATCTAAATGATATAAAAATAAAATATAAATCTCCAAAATATTTTAACATTACATATGATGTAAATTATGATTTTGATATGCGAGAGTATTATGTATATTTAGATAATTCAAATAATCATTTGGAACAAATGAAGGAGTTATTTAATGATTTAAAGAAAAATACTATTAAAAACTATTCAACAGAAGAATTTAACAATAGTATGAAAATTTGTGCTAGTGATGAAACTATAAGAAAATTAATGACAAATTTTTCTAAAATATATTTATATGATCAAGAAACAACCGAAACTGGATATAGAATTTCTAATATTGAAAGGCGTATTGAAGAAGATGATGGCGATTGTTCTGCTCATTATAATGCATCTACTGATACTATTTTATGTCCAAGCTGGTGTGAATCCGAAAAAACCAAGGTAGAAACAGCACGTGGCTCAATCATAAAATATCATTGTGATAGTATTGATGACTAAATCAAGTAATCACATATTAGCATAACTAATACTCCCAAGAAAAAAGAAACCATTGTTGCTTTTTTCTTTTTATATTGCCAAGAATTTGGAAGCAATTCATAAATACTAATATGTATCATTATACCAGCCGTAATCCCAAGAATTAAAGCTAAAATAAAATCATTTATATATCTAGCTATAAATAAATATGCTAGAACTGCTCCTAGTAATTCTGAAAAGCCAGATAAAAAAGTATACCAAAAAGCTTTCTTGCGACTATAAGTAGCATAATATATTGGAACTGCAATAGAGATTCCTTCTGGAATATTATGTAGAGCAATGGCAAGAGATAAAGTAATACCAAGTATAATATTACTATTAGTTGAAATAAACGTAGTAATACCCTCCGGAATATTATGTAGTGCTAAAGCAATTACCGAAATCAAACCCAACTTATAAAGTTTATTGGTTGAAAAGTTTTCTTCAAGCTTTTTATCAACAGAACTAGAAAAAATAATTCCCAGTACCACAAAAATAAACACTATTAAAAATATAAATATATTTGTATATTTAGAGTAGAGTAAAAAAACTGATTCAGGTATTAAAGAAGTAAGAGAAATCGTAATCATCACCCCAGCCGAAAAAGCTAAAGATTTACTAATAATATTTTCCCTAGACTTATTCAAATAACACGGTATAACGCCAAGTAGCGTTGCAAAACCAGCTAAAGTAGTAATTAAAAAGCTAAACATAATTTTATTCATACTAATTTATATACCAAAAACAAAAAAATATGCCTAACAATATAAAATTAATATCAAATCATATTTTGACAAAAGATTAGAAATATGTTAACATGAACACGCCAAGAAAACTTAAATCAAGAAAAGGATTGATAATATGAATTATAATAAATTAATGGAAGAGCAATTAAAAAATATTAAAACTGGTTCAACTCTTTTACTGCACGCTTGTTGTGCACCATGTTCATCAGCCGTTTTAGAAAGACTAAGTAGTTTTTTTAAAATAACAATTATTTACTACAACCCAAACATAACTGAAGAAAAAGAATATTTAAAACGTTTAGAAGAATTAAAAAACTTTATCAAAAAAATAAAAACAAAATATCCTATAAATATTATAGATACCAGATATGATCCACAAGAGTTCTATACCATTGCCAAAGGATTAGAAAAAGAAAAAGAAAGAGGTAAGCGTTGCTACGAATGTTATAAACTGCGCCTAGAAGAAACTGCAAAAGTAGCTAAGGAAAAGAATTACGACTTCTTTGCAACAACCCTAACGTTAAGTCCTTACAAAAAGACAGACTGGATTAATGAAATAGGTAATAATTTATCAAGCAAATATCAAACTAATTACTTATATTCAGATTTTAAAAAGAAAAATGGCTATCAAAGAAGTATAGAATTATCAAAAAAATATAATTTATATCGTCAAGATTACTGTGGTTGTATCTACTCAAAAGTTGAAAGGCTTAATACTAAACAACAATAAAACTCTTTAAAAGCTTTATTTTTTGATAGTTTTGTGTTATAATATGTCCCTAATAAAAAGAGGGATAGTATGGAAAAAATTATTAAATCTATAAAAGAATTACCATTAACCGATAAAGTTGCCTCTGGTAGTTGTAGCACAATTTATCGTTATTCAGAAAATAAATATTTAAAATTATTGAATAGTGACTATCGTGATTTAAATGAGAAAGAGAACATGGAGGTATTAGAAACATTACAAGCACTACAAAAAGTTAAAAATACACCATCAATTGCTGTTCCACAAGAAATTTTTGCTTCCGCAAATGAGTTATATGGATATACCTCATTTATAATGCCAGGTAAAAGTTTAGAAGACATAGATGAAGGAACTGATATAGAAGTATTAAAAGACTCCATAGCTGGAATAAAACCAGAAATAAGAACGCTATCTAAGCATCATATAAAAACAGAAGATATCGGTGGAGATAACATCTTATTTTCAGATAAATTAAGTTTAATAGATTTAGAATTAAGTCTTATTGATACAACAATACCAGAAGAACAATTATACATAAGAACAATGACTTCTATACTAACTGCAGCTTTAATTACTAGTTTTGGAGAAAACATAACAGGAAAAATACCATCACTAGCCATGTATCGTCTTCATAAAGCCTTAAAAACTGGTACAAGTGACGACTTTGCCGCATATTTTGCTTTAGCAATTTATGAAATAGAGCATATGTCTCACCAAAAAATAAAAACTGTAAAAGACAGTAGAGAAGCTTATCAAAAAGTAAAAATTGCTTTATAAAATGTAAAATTGGCATCTACACATTGCATAAATTTATTAAAAATGATATATTATTAATTGTGAGAAATCACTGGATTTTATATAAAATTGGCTGTTAATTTTCCTCGTTATTAAATTTGGAAACTAGAGACCTTTATACTAAGTCCAATCTATGATAAGGAGGAAAAAGCATGGAATTTACTGACAAAACACTAGTTTGCCAAGATTGTGGCAAAGAATTTGTTTTTACTGCTGGAGAACAGGCTTTCTACAAAGAAAAAGGTTTAGATAATGAACCTAAAAGATGTAAAGAATGCCGTGATAAAAGAAAAGCAGCTAGAAATAGCAAAGAAGTTGCTAAAGAAAACTAAAAAGATTGAAATTTCAATCTTTTTTTGATAAAAATGAAATTAATTGAAATATTTACTAAATATTAAAAATATTGTATACTAATAACTAGTAAGGAGTATAAAAATGAAATATTATTGTATTGGTATTAAAGGTACCGGGATGTCAACTTTGGCTCAAATATTAAGTGATTTAGGTAATGAAGTGTCTGGATATGATGATGCCAAAGGGCATAAATTCACGCAAGATGGATTAGAGGAAAGAAATATTCCCATTTACTATGATGAAAATCATGAATTAAGTAAAGATACAGTTGTTACTTATAGTGCTGCTTTTAAAGAAGATCATAAAGAAATTCAAAGAGTTAAAAGCTTAGGATTAACCATTAAAAAATACAATGAAATTATGGGTGATGTAATTGACATGTTTGAAACAATTGGTGTTTCAGGAACACATGGCAAAACAACAACATCTTCTCTAATAAGACACTTATTAGAAGAAACAGTCGGTTGCAATTACTTTATTGGAGCAGGAGACGGCTACGCTATAAAAGATAATAAGTATTATGTTGTAGAAAGTGATGAATTTAATCGTCATTTTACAGCTTATCATCCAACATACTCCATAATTACTAATATCGAAGCGGAACATTTAGAATGTTACAAGGATATTGATGACATTAGAAATACATTTGAAATATTTGCCAATCAAACTAAAAAAATGGTAATTGCTAACGGGGATAATGAAGAAGTAAGAAAAATTAATTATAAAACTAAAGTTTTATTCTATGGTTTTAATGAGAATAATGATATAGTAATAAAAAATGTTTTATTAGAAGAAACTGGTTCATCATTTGATTTATATATAAATGACAAACTATATGGTCATTTTACAATTCCATTATATGGTAAGCATATGGTAATGGATGCAACAGCTGCTATTGTTATGGTTAAAGAAATAGGATTAGAAAAAGACACAATAGAGAAGTTATTAAAAACATTTCACAATGCCAAACGTCGTTTTGCCATCGAAAAAGTAGATAATAGTATAATCATTGATGACTATGCTCATCATCCTACTGAAATTAAAGTTACTCTAGAAGCTGTTAGACAAAAATATCCAAATAAACGGTTAGTAGTAGTATTTAAGCCAAATACTTATTCAAGAACAAAAGACTTCAAAGATGATTTTATAAATGCTCTAAAAATAGCTGACAAAGTCTACTTAACTGAAATAGAGTGTAATAGAGAAAAGCAAGAGGATTATCCAGGAGTTACCTCAAGTATTATTGTAGATAACTTAAAAGGCAGTGAGATAATCAGCGAAGAAACTATAGATAAATTAGAGAATGAAAAAGATTCAGTTGTCTGCTTTATGGGCTGTGCCTATGTAGATGGACTAATTAACGCATATAAGAAAATTATAAAGAAAAACTAGACAGTTTTTCTTTTTTCTACTATAATAAATTCAAATTAAAGGACGTGATTTCTATATGAAAGATATAAATAAAGAAATATTAGATTTAATAGTAGCTCATAAGAGTGGAGGAAAAACTGTTGAAGAAAGTTTAGGTATTAAAATATGTAAAAGTGAAGAGGACCATTTGTTTGTTACTAGCAGTTCAAATAGAAATATAAAAACATATACAATGAAACCAATTGGTATGCAGCAAGTATTTAGCTTCAGTCTTGAAATGCAAGACATAGAGCAATCTTGCGTTTTATGTGGAAAAAAACAAATACTAGTAAAAGACTTAAGATTAAGAAAATAAAAATCGTGAGAAAAGCCAATTGATATATTGTCAAAACAAATTAACTATGATAAAATTAATATGTTCTACAAATGAGAACTATTAATTGGCCTGTTGGTGAAGTGGCTTAACACATTGCCCTCTCAAGGCAACATTCACGGATTCGAATTCCGTACAGGCTACCATAAGAAAACAAAGTAGTGTAAAGCTACTTTTTTATTTTTACTATTTTTGTATGGCACTTGACAAAATATATCGAAAGTACTAAAATGAATAAATGTATGGTGACTAACAATCATAAAGGAGGTTAATATGAATAATACAAATATATTATATGAAATAAAATCACTAGAAAAAGAAATTGTACGTTCACTTATAAATAATAAAAGTGTCGATATACCAGAAAATATATTTCCGTCACCAACACAATTTCAAATAATAGAAAAAATTTTAGACAGTAAAAATCAAGAAATAAATCAAAAGGATTTAGAAGATATTTTAAATCTCCGTCGTGCCACTGTCTCTGGTGTTTTACAAGCCATGGAAAAAAACAATTTAATAAAACGCATAACAAACGAACAAGATACTAGAACTAAAAAAATAGTTTTAAACGAAAGAACTATTGAAATATTTGAAAAAAAGAAAAGAAAAATGAAAAAACTAGAACAGCAAATAACAAAAGGCATACGACAAGAAGATTTGGAAACATTTATAAAAGTATTAAATATAATGAAAGAGAACATCAAGGAGGAGGAAATATAAATATATGATAAAATTGCTAAAAAAATTTGATAAGAAAGAATGGCTATTTTCTTTTATTACTTTACTATTAGTTATAGTTCAAGTTTGGTTGGAATTAAAAATGCCAGACTATATGTCTGAAATAACAAAACTAGTTCAAACAGAAGGCAGCAAAATGTCTGATATTATTTCTAACGGTGCTTGGATGATAGCCTGTGCCTTTGGTAGCCTATTAGCCGCAATTATAGTAGGTTACATAATTGCTCATATATCATCATCATTTTCAAGAAAACTACGCAAAGATTTATTCACTAAAGTAGAAAGTCTTTCAATGAGTGAAATAAAACAATTTAAAATTAGTAGTTTAATAACTAGAACAACAAATGATATTACACAAATTGAAATGTTAATTAGTTTTGGTCTTCAATTGCTTTTAAAAGCTCCTATTACAGCCGGTTGGGCAATTTTAAAGATATTAAATAAAAGCTGGCAATGGTCCGTTGCCACATCCATCGCTGTAGTTATACTATTATCAGTAATTGGTATAATAACAATTATTGTTATGCCTAAGTTTAAAATTGTTCAAAAGTTAATTGATAAAATTAATAGTGTAACTAGGGAAAATTTAACTGGTATTAGAGTAGTAAGAGCTTTTAATGCCGAAAAATATCAAGAAAATAAATTTGATGAAGTTAATAATAAATTAACCAATCAACAATTATTCAATCAAACTATGTTTGCAACCTTATCACCAGTAATGTATTTAGTAATGAATGGTTTAGCTTTATCAATATACTATATAGGTTCAACCCTAATAAATAATGCAATGATGGCCAATAAAATAGCTTTATTTGGTGATATGGTAGTCTTCTCATCATATGCTATGCAAGTAATTATGGCGTTCTTAATGTTAGCAATGATTTTTATGATGATGCCAAGAGCGCAAGTATCAGCAGAACGTATAAATAAAGTATTAGAAACAAAAAGTTCCATCAAAGATGGCACAGTAACAGAAGAGCCTAAAGAAAAAGGAACAGTTGAATTTAAAAACGTTTCCTTTAAATATCCAGATGCCGAAGAATATATATTAAAAAACATTTCTTTTAAAGTCGAAAAAGGCCAAACTGTAGCCTTCATTGGTTCAACTGGTTCTGGTAAATCAACGCTTATTAATCTAGTACCAAGATTTTATGATGTTACCGATGGCGAAGTATTAGTAGATGGTATTAACGTTAAAGATTACAAAAATGAAGTGCTAAACAATAAACTAGGTTATATTCCTCAAAAAGCCGTAATTTTTAATGGAAGTGTAAATTATAACGTCGCATATGGATCTTCAAGTAAAGAAAAAACCGATAAAGATATAAAAGATGCCATTCGTGTAGCTCAAGCCAAAGAGTTTGTCGAAAAAATGGATGATAAATACGAAACACACTTAGCCCAAGGCGGAACAAATGTCTCAGGAGGACAAAAACAGCGTCTAGCCATAGCCCGAGCTATTGCCAGAAATCCAGAAATATATATATTTGATGACTCATTTTCAGCACTAGATTATAAGACAGATTCATATCTTCGTAAAGAATTAAAAAAACATACAAAAGACGCAACAAGTCTGATAGTTGCCCAACGTATCGGAACTATCATGAATGCAGATAAAATAATAGTTCTAGATAATGGTGAATGTGTAGGAATTGGAACACATAAAGAATTATTAAAAAGCTGTGAAGTATACAAACAAATTGCTTTATCACAACTATCAAAGGAGGAATTAGAAAATGACTAGTGCAGAAGAAAAACGTAATAAAGAGCCTAGAAGGCCAGGCCCTCCAGGAATGGGAAGAGCAGCAGAAAAACCAAAGAACTTTAAACTAGCAATTAAAAGGCTTCTAAAAGGTTTAGAAAATTTCAAAGTATTAATCATAATTTCTCTATTTTTAGCAGCCACAGGATCTATAATTGCTATTTTTACTCCAAATATTTTATCGGATTTAACTGATGAAATATCAAAAGGCTTAATCGTTAACAGTAAAAATTTGGAAACAGTTACAAAAGATATTACAAATAACTTATCAAATCCAAAAACTAATGAAAGAATAAGTCAGATATTAAAAATAGATTTTTCAAAAGAAAAAATAAGTAGCATTTTGGCAGCTGAAGACATATCGAATGATGATAAGCAAATTTTTTCTAAAACCCTAGAAGAAATTCAAAATAATAATCAAGATACTATAATTTCTAAAATCTCAAGTCTACCAGATTCAATCTTAAAAGAAATTATTCCAGATAGTACATACCAAAATAAAAATATAACTAGTAGAGAAAAAATTGCTCTCCTAAAATCATTAAACAGTAAAAAGATTGATGCCAGTCCTACCTTAAAAGAAATCTTATTACCAGATATAAAAATTCTAAATAAAAATATTACTAGTTCTGAACAAATAGATTTTTTAAGTCTTATGTCTGATTTCAGTAATAAAAAAGATATAGATGTAAATGTTTTATATAAAAAAATAGATAAAATGCCAAAAAATATTCAAAGTCTAGTAAAACCAAAAATGGACTTAGAAAAAATCAAAAGTATAACTACCTTACTAGTAATTTTATATATTATAAGTGCAATATTTAATTATTTTGAATCTATTACAATGACCCAAGCATCAAATAGATTTGCCAAAAAACTACGTACAAGTATCTCTGAAAAAATTAATAAATTACCTTTAAAATACTTTGATAAACATTCAACTGGTGATATTTTATCAAGAGTAACAAATGATGTTGATACAATTGCTCAATCAATGAACAATTCTCTAGCAACCTTAGTTAGTGCAACAACCTTACTAGTTGGAACAGTAATTATGATGTATGTAACAAACTGGATTCTAGCAACAACTGCAATTTTATCTAGCTTAGTAGGATTTTTATTCATGTTCTTAGTATTATCAAAATCTCAAAAATATTTTGCTGCTCGTCAAAAGGAATTAGGTAATTTAAATGGACACATTGAAGAAATATATTCAGGATTAAATGTTGTCAAAGTTTATAATGGAGTAGATGATGCTAATGAAAAGTTTGATAAATTAAATGAAAAAATGTATGAAGCCAACTTAAAAAGTCAATTTTTATCTGGCCTAATGCCTCCTATGATGCAATTTATTGGTAATTTTGGTTATGTTGCAGTATGTATTGTTGGAGCGATTCTCACCATGAATGATACTATTAGTTTTGGTGTAATTATAGCCTTTATAACTTACGTTAGACTATTCTCATCGCCATTATCTCAAATAGCCCAAGCAATGACTCAAGTACAAACAACTACAGCTGCCAGTGAAAGAGTATATGAATTTATTGATGAAGAAGAAATGCCATCTCAAACAGAGATTGCAAAATACTTAGAAAAATCTAAAGTCAAAGGTAATATTGAATTTAAAAATGTTATATTTAAATATGATAGTAATGATAAACCAACAATAAAAAACTTCAGTGCCAAAGCCAAAGCCGGTCAAAAAATAGCTATTGTCGGGCCAACCGGTGCTGGAAAAACCACAATGGTAAATTTACTTATGAAGTTTTACGAAATAAATTCCGGAGACATAATAATAGATGGAACTTCAATTAAAGAATTATCAAGAGAAAATATTCATAGTTTATTTACAATGGTTCTTCAAGACACCTGGCTATTCAATGGTACAATCAAAGAAAATATTATTTATAATCATCAAAATATTAAAGAAGCTAAAGTTAAAGAAGTTTGTGAAACAATCGGCCTTGATCATTTCATTAAAACATTGCCAAATGGCTATAATACCATTTTAGAAGATAATGATAGTATTTCCGCAGGCCAAAAACAATTACTAACCATAGCTCGTGGTATGATTGAAGATGCACCATTTTTGATTCTAGATGAAGCAACATCAAACGTTGATACCAGAACTGAAGAATTAGTTCAAAAAGCCATGGATAAATTAACAGAAGGAAGAACAAGTTTTATTATTGCTCATAGACTATCTACAATTAAAAATGCTGATCTAATTCTTGTTATGAATGAAGGTGACATAATCGAGCAAGGAAATCATCAAGAATTATTAAAGAAAAATGGTTTTTATGCTAACTTATATAATTCACAATTTGATACTAACCTTGAATAAGAATAAACGACAAATTAGATTTGTCGTTTTTTATTTTTATTATATTTTAAAATAGCTTATTCTTGTCAAATAAATAAAAATATATTAAAATTATAGAGTAGGGTTGGTGAAAACTATGAAAGAAGAAAAAAATAGTAATGTTCCAGTAAAGAAAAAGCATACTGGCTTAATACTATATTTATTAACCGTCGCTGGTTTTTGCTTTTTTACATATTATACATATGATCTTCATCAAAAGCAAATTACAAAACTTAAAGCCGAATGTAGTCCGGTATCAACAACAGGTGATATTAAAGAACTGCCATTAGATTCAACAATAGTTCAAGATTTATACAGTAAAGTAGCCACCAACATTAAAGAAGATGTTGCTGAAACAGAATTAAACGAATCATTAAAAATGTATTTAGCATATAGACAAATTCCTAATGACAAAATATATGAATCAAATTGTAATCAATTTAATGACGCTGCAATGCCTTCATACATTTGTCAAGAAAATAATGAATTTACGCCAACAGCTTTTAAAGAAGAAACATTAAAAATAGCATATAAAAACTTATTTGGTGAGAATTCAAACTTTGAAAATAATAACATCCAGTTAAATAAAAAATGTATAGGTGGTTATCAATACATTCCAAGTAGGGGAGAGTATGTTCAAGGTTATTGCGGTCAAGTACCAACAGTTACCTATCAAGTAACAAAAAATCTTTTTAAAGCAACATCACAGGAATCGACTATTATTTTATATGAAAAGGTGAAGTATCTTGGCTCAGAAGGCCAAAAATTACCAGATAATTTAATATCCGGTACATATAAATATACATTTAAATTAGATAGTAATTATAATTACACGTATATAAGCAAAGAACTAGGAAAGTAAAAGGTGATAAATTTATGGAAATTAAAAGAATTATTACAGGGGCATTAGATGAAAACTGTTATGTTCTAATAAAAAATAAAACAGCATTAATTATTGATCCAGGAGATGATTATCAAAATATTAAAGAAGCAATTGGTGACAATAAAGTTTTAGCAGTTTTAATAACTCACTCACATTTTGATCATATTGGTGCCTTAAGAAACTTCTTAACAAAGCGATCAATAAAAATATTTAAAAAAAGCAATTTAGAGGAAAAAGAATATACAATCGGAGACTTTAGTTTTGATTGCATATACACACCAGGTCATTCTAAAGACTCTGTAACATTCTATTTCAAAGAAGATAATGTTATGTTTGTTGGAGACTTCATTTTCAAAGAATCTATTGGTAGAACAGATTTGCCAGGTGGGGATACCCTAGAAATGGAAAATAGTATCAAAAAGATTTTAACATATGACGAAAATATAAAATTATATCCTGGACACGATGATGAGACAACACTAAAATATGAAAAAGAACACAATCCATATTTAAAATAAAGAAAGATATTCTTTCTTTTTTATTTCAAATGAAGATATATTGAATTATTTATAGTAATTTTGGTTGGCAACAATCAAAAAGACAAATTTTAATTTGTATTTTGTTCTCATTTTGTGATAGTATATTAAGACAAGAAAAAAGGAGGCATCACAATGAAAATTTGGACAAAAGTGCATCTAAAAGATAAAAATAAAAAAGTAGAATTAGTAAGTCGCTCATTAACAAATTATTTATATTCATACGGACCTGCTGAAGAAGTAAAAAATAAATATAATATATCCCAAGCAGATTATCAAAAAATGAGTCAATATACAGCTAATCGTATCTCAGGAATATTAATGTTATATTTAGCAAAAGATTATAAAAGAATAAATGATATAGCAAATAAATATAACTTTAACAATGAAACAATAAATACAATAGTTCCGGAAATAGAAGGATATATAAGTAAATAAAAAGACGAGTCACCAGTTTGATGACCCGTCTTTTTATAGATAAAACAAAACACTAATAAAACCAACAATCATAGCTAATACTAAAACAATTGATATAATACGAGTTACATTTTTATTCATATTATCCACCTCACAATAATTATAAAATAATTGTCACAAAAAGTAAAACATATTTAAGAAAAATGTTAATATACTTAAACTGAGGATGATAAAATGAAAGAACTAGTAAAGAAACTAAAAGAAAAAAAACTATTCATAATAATATTCATAGTAACAGTAATTAGCTTTATCATAGGAATACTTTTAATAAGTATTTTATCAGGTAATAATAAAAGTTTAATTGTAAAAAGTCTAAATAACTTTTTTATATCAATTAAAGAAAATAAGCTAAATCAAAGTGTCTTACTATATAAAACATTAACTAACAATATAATCATAAATTTAATAATATGGATATTAGGTATATCAATAATTGGTATTCCCATAGTTATTAGTATATTGTCATTTAAAAGTTTAACCTTTGGTTTTACCATATCAAGTTTAATCTACACCTATAAATTTAATGGTATTATTAAGTCCATAATATATATAATTCCAAATCTAATAAATTTATTTATTATTTTTGTTTTATCTTATTATTCAATAAGTTTTTCATTAATGCTCTTTAATTATTTATTTCGTAAAAAAGAATATAATAAAAGAATAATTGTAAACAGATATTTAAAATTATTATTAATATCACTTTTTCTATTAATATTAACGGCCGTATTAGAATCATTTGTTATGCCTAAGTTATTTAATCTTACATAAATCTTTAAAAATGACTGAAAATACTGTATAATTTATAAATAGGTGAAGTTTATGGGAAAGAAAGTAGTAGTGGCAATGTCAGGAGGAGTAGATTCCTCAACAGCTGCCTATTTATTAAAAAAAGAAGGTTATGAAGTAATCGGAGCTACAATGAAATTATTAAATGATAAAAAGACAGAAAAAGCCATTACAGACGCTAAAAATGTTTGTAATAGTTTAGGTATCAAGCATTATGTATTTGACTTAGAGAAAGAATTTAAAGATACAATAATAGCTAATTTCATTGAGTCATATCAAAAAGGATTAACACCAAACCCTTGTGTATTATGCAATAAAAAATTTAAGTTTGGCCTTTTCTATCAAAAAGCAAATGAAATATTCCAAGCAGACTATATCGCAACAGGTCATTATGCTAAAATAGAAAATGGCAAATTAAAGGAATCAAATACTAAAAATAAAGATCAATCATACTTTTTATACGGCATAAATAAAAATCTTTTAAATAAGATTCTTTTTCCATTAGAAAACTATAATAATAAAGATGAAGTACGTGCTATCGCCGCAAATGCCAATCTAAGTACTAGTAATAAAAAAGATAGTCAAGAAATTTGTTTTATACCAAATGATGATTATCCAACTTATTTAAAACAAAATCTACATAAAAGGATAGAACAAGGTAATATATATTTAGATGATGGCACACTAATAGGAAAACATCATGGCCTAATATACTATACAATTGGTCAAAGAAAAGGATTAAATATTAGTTACAAAGAACCACTATATGTACTAGAAATAGATACTAAAAACAATGCTTTAATTGTCGGTACAAATGATAAATTATATAAAAAGAGTCTAATTGCCAAAGATATAAATATTTTAGTAGATAACTTACCAAATACTGTATACGCCAAAATACGTTCTCGCGGTCAAAAAGTAAAAGCTAATTTAGAAAGAAATAATGATAAAATAATAGTAAATTTTGAAGAACCAGTACGAGCAATAACTAAAGGCCAATCAGTAGTTTTTTATGATGAAGAAAATACCTGTTTGGGTGGAGGAATAATAGAGGAGGAAATATAAAATGAATATAAATGTTAATTTTCAAAACTCAATTCAAATAGATAATGAAATATATATAGATCCATATGAATTAGAAAATAATTTAAATAAAGCAAAATATATATTTATAACACACCCACATTATGATCATTTTTCTCTAAATGATATAAAGAAAGTCCTAACAAAAGAAACTAAATTAATTATACCAAGCATATGCTTAAATGATATTTTAGCTGCAAACATTCCAAAGAATAATATTTACGTTGTAGAACCAGAAAAAAACTATAAAATAGATGATTTAAGTATTCAAACAACAAGAGCTTATAATATTAATAAACCGTATCATAAAAGGGATGATAACTGGTTAGGTTATATAATAAAAAGAAATAATATAAGTTATTATATAGTTGGTGATAGCGATTTAATAAATGAAATGAACACAATCAAATGTGATGTTTTATTTGTCCCAGTCGGTGGAGTATATACAATGGACTATACGACCGCAAAAAAATTAGTGGAAATAATAAAGCCAAAGATTGTAGTACCAACCCACTATGGTAGAATAATTCCATCATCTGAAAACAATCCATATCTCCTAAAAGAAAGTATTCCTAGCTACCAAGTTAATATATATTATTAAAAAGTGTCAATTTACACTTGATTATTTACACATAATTGCCTATAATTATATTAGGAGAGGATAATATGAAAGAATTAAATGTTGTATTAACTGAATTAGGAATTAGCAAAGTACGTTTAGCCAAATATCTAGGAGTATCTAGACAAATGTTATATAACTATTTAGCAATCGAAGACATTAATAATTGGCCAAAAGAAAAAGCTGCTAAACTATTGAGTTTATTAAATATAGAAAAAATAGAAGATTTGAGTAGTTTAAAAATTACTGGAGAATATATAATCGAAGTAGAGAACAGATTAAATGAAGGTGTTAAAGATTCTTCTAATAAAGATATCATTGCTGATTTAAAAGGTTTTAATAAAAAAGAACAAGAACTATTATCAGATATCATCAATTTATTGAAAGAAAAATTATCTTCTGATAAAACAAAAGATACCTATAATACTTATCTATACTTATATCATTTTTTACAATCAATGGAAACAAACAGTGAATTAAAGTATATATTAGGATATGTTTCAAAGTCACTTGGTTTTACACCTCCAATGGAATTTGCCTTTAATACTGACAAACAATTTATTTTTGAAAGTATTATGTTTAGTGCTATGACATTATATAATAATGGAGGAGCCTCAAAATCAAGATTAACAGCTTCTCATAAGCGTTTTGAAGAAGATATAGAACATAAAAATGAAGAGAAACTTTCTCGTACTCAAGAATTAAATACAGCCAAAGTTCAAGCTTTAAAAGAACTTGGCTATACAGAAATTAATGAAGATAATGCTAAAGAAGTCTTAGAAAAAATAGCTGAAATTCAATCTAGAAAAGTATAGATCAAAATAGAGTAGAGAGAATAAAAAGAGTTAAAATAAAAGATTATACATATGTTTGTATAGTCTTTTTTTATTAAAATTATTTAAAACTTTTATATATAATATTTCTAAAATTTATTTATAATAAAAATTTAAAAGTATTATATTA